>Ga0209064_1001791_pt1 | contig 29477 bp, 29 predicted proteins | sample Inofromicrocosms_FD_187498 | JGI IMG/M metagenome (GOLD analysis project Ga0209064, IMG submission 187498) | Mouse cecum microbial communities from Vienna, Austria - Inoculum for glucosamine and mucus D2O microcosms (SPAdes) (version 2) | ecosystem: Host-associated > Mammals > Digestive system >... | reverse complement strand
CGCATATCGGTCGGATGCTGCGCCATTACAATACGATTGCTCTCATTCAAATTAAACATAGCATTTTTGACTGCAAAGATCGCAACCATAAACACCATGAAAAACCCGGCCTATTTCGGACGGATACATCCGAAAGAATAGTTGTGCAAAAAAGGTTCATCAGTACTCTCTGCCGAGGCTGATGAACCTTTTATATATCAGTGAGAAAATTTTAGATTTCGATTTTCTTATATTTTGGCACTAATATTTTCATAGCGCACCAAGCTATGATATATGAAACTGCACATATAGAGAACACTATCATATAACCGGCCGGTTTGCCGCTGAACCCTGCGAAAGAGAACGAATCGCCACAAGCAGCAGCATAGTCGAACAACACGCCCGATCCTTTATTAATTAAATACGAACTGATACCGCCCGCCATTGTACCAATACCTACAATCGAAGCGACTGTAGAAGTTGGGAACATGTCGCCGATAGTCGAATACAAGTTGGCGCTCCACGCCTGATGAGCAGCACCGGCAAGGCCAATAATGATTGCAGGCCACCATGCAGAATATTGGCCGAGTGGCTGAGCAAACAAGGCAAGGACAGGAACGAATGCAAACATAAGCATTGCCCTCATACGACCGGCATATGGATTCATGCCCCGCTTTTCGACAAAAAGCTTGGGCAGGTAACCACCCATAATCGACAGTACAGTCACGATAAGGTATAACGTGAATATCAAGGCCTGCCCCATAGGGGTATATGTTGCATAACCAAACTGATCGGAGAAATAAGCAGGAGCCCAGAAGAGGAAGAACCACCATACACCGTCGGTAAATGCCTTACCGGCAATAAAAGCCCAAGTCTGGCGGAAACCGAAGCAGCGCCAGAAAGAGATAGTCTTGGTTTCTTCACGTTCGATTTTAGCCTCAGGCTCTCCAGATTCGTCAAGGCGAATATAATCGAGCTCGGCCAGATTGACATGTTTGGAATCTTCGGGAGCGGAGTACAGACTAATCCAGAAGCCCATCCAAACGAAGCCGAGAGCACCGATGATAAGGAAAGCCATTTCCCAGCCCCAAAGCTTTGCAAGAACCGGTATACACAAAGGAGCGGCAAGAGCGCCAACAGAGGCACCGGCATTGAATATCGCGGTAGCAAAAGCGCGGTCCATTTTCGGGAAATACTGGGCCGTTACTTTAATTGCGGCGGGGAAGTTGCCCGACTCGCCCACAGCCAGCAAAGCCCTGCAGCCGAGGAAGAGCCATACGCTCACTGAAGCAACAGACAACGCAAGCGCACTGCCGGATTCGACAGCACGAAGAGCCTCGATAGAATCAAGACCTTCGTATTTCATTGTCACCCAACCGCAACCTGCGTGGAGGCAGGCAGCAAGCGACCATACAAATATTGCCCATAGATAGCCTTTACGCGAGCCCATCCAGTCGATAAATTTACCGGCAAAGAGGCTTACGGCTGCGTAAAAGAGCGAGAAGAAACCGGTTATAGTACCGTAGTCAGAGTCGGACCAATGAAATTCAGGAGCAATGAAGTCCTTCCATGTGAGCGACAGGACCTGTCGGTCGAGATAGTTGACCGTGGTTGCAAAGAATAGCAAGGAGCAAATAACCCAACGCCAATTGGTCTTTTTCGCCGATTTGCCAATTTCGATAGTGCTCATAGTATTAGAAGATTAATCCAGTAATCATAGTTACATGGCAAACACATTGAAACCACCGTCGACAACAGCAACCGTTCCGGTAACGAATTTCGAGGCTTTGCTCATGAGGTAGTGAATAGTGCCACACAGCTCCTCGGGTTCGCCCATACGTCCAAACGGAGTCTGGCGAATTACATCGCGACCACGCTCGGTGTAGCTTCCGTCGGGGTTTGTGAGCAGTGAACGGTTTTGTTCGGTAAGGAAGAAACCGGGAGCGATAGCGTTGACTCGTATTCCCTCGCCGAATTTCTTGGCACATTCGGTAGCCATATAAGCGGTAAAATTAGAAATACCGGCCTTGGCAGCCGCATAACCGCAAACGCGAGTCATTGGGCGGAACGAAGCCATTGACGAGAAGTTGATAATAGATCCGCAGCCCTGCTCTACCATCGGCTTGAGGAATACCTGAGTGGGGATGACCGTACCGGTAAGGTTGAGGCTCAGCACACGCTGGAACTGGTCGGGATCGAGGTCGAAGAATGTTTTGTCGGGAGCAATCGTAGCGCCGGGCATATTGCCGCCGGCAGCATTGAGCAGGGTGTCAACGCGACCGTAGCGCTTTACAATATCGTTGCAGTTTTCTTCAACAAGCTGTCGATTCATGACATCGGTTTTCATGAATTCGATAGAGCCTGCGGGGTTCTCGGCCTTAACTTCGGCAACGATTTCAGCACCGACATCTTCTTTTCGCCCCATTATAATCACTTTAGCGCCATTGTGCGCCAAGTACTTTGCTATTGCGCGGCCAAGGATACCGGTACCGCCGGTAATGACCGTCACATTGTCTTTGATATCAAATAAGTTTGTCATGGATTATTTATTTAAGTCTTGATCTACCGTTGCCATAATACCGCCTACCATACCGAGTGCAAGCATACGACCATGGAAAGAATAACCTGCATTGTAGCCCATTTTCTCGTCGCCGAGCATCAGTGGAGCGTGGTCCACTCGCATGGGAACGTCGGGACGTTCGGCCTGGAAAGTCCTTACAACATCGATAAGCCTCGGATCGAGGTGTGTCGACTCTTTAAAGTCGCCGTTGGGCATCACATTGCATATGCGGGCATGCACGAAATGGGTATTCTTGGCATACTTTCGTGCGAGGGCGGGAACATCGTTGTGAGCGCCGCCACTGAGCGAACCTGCGCAGAATGTGAGTCCATTGTGCGGGTTGGGCACAGCATTGAGGAAAGCCTCGATATCGGCATCGCATGTCACGATTCGGGGCAAGCCGAGGATAGGCATGGGAGGATCGTCGGGATGCACGCACATATTGATGTCGTATTCATCGCATACAGGCATAATGGCATTGAGGAAGTATGCCATATTGGCACGGAGTTTATCGGCATCGATACCCTCGTAAAGAGCAAGGAGCTCGCGGAATTTCTCGACCGGTTTGAGGTCGTTTTCAGAGATGTTTCCGTTTACAAAGCCCTGAGTCTTAACGATGATATTGTCGACCAGCCTCTTTTCTCCTTCGGCATCCATTCGCGGAGCGACTTCGAGCTCCATGCGACGAAGAGTCTCGGCATCGTAATCATTCTCAGCGCCTTCGCGCTTAAGAATTTTAATGTCGAAATACGCAAATTCCGCACGGTTGAAATAGAGATTCGAAGTGCCGTCGGGATTTGGATAAGTAAGGTCGGTTCTTGCCCAGTCGAGCACGGGCATGAAATTATAGCAGATAGTTTTGACACCTGCCTTACCGAGATTTGCAAGACTTACCTTGTAATTATCGATAAGCTGTTCACGGTCGGGGCCGCCATACTTAATCGACTCGCACACAGGCAGACTCTCGACCACCGACCAACGCAACCCGTGATCTTCGATGAAGTTTTTCATCTTCATCACCTCCTCGAAGCTCCATATCTCGCCGTTTGGGATATGGTGCAAGGCAGTAACAATGCCTTCAACGCCAATCTGGCGCAGCATGTCGAGGGTAATTTTATCGTTGGGACCAAACCAACGCCAAGTTTTTTCCATAGGTTATATATTTGTGAAGTTTTCACAAAATTAGTTCAAACCAATGACGAAACAGGTGAAAAATATGTTAAAAAGCCATAAATAAACATCCGGGCAAGACAAATACCCCAAGACAAGTTATCAACACAAAAGTAGTCTTATCAACAGAAAGGCAAAATTCGTGGAACAAAATTTTTTTGTTTCACAGATTCTTTGTTACTTTGCATTCAAATCTCTCACAATGGTATAACTATGGGAAAAATCATAGCAATAGCTAACCAAAAAGGAGGCGTCGGCAAGACCACCACTACTATAAATCTTGCCGCCTCACTGGCCGCAGAAGGTAAGAAGGTACTTATCATCGACGCTGACCCCCAGGCCAACGCCACCTCAGGTTACGGCATAGATCCCCGCTCGATGAGCTCTTCGATTTATGAATGTATGGTCGACGGATATCCGCTCGACGGTTCCGAAGTGCCCACATGTATGGACGGACTTTTTCTTGTGGGGTCGCGCATCGACCTCGCCGGCGCAGAAATCGAACTGATATCTAAGCCGGACCGCGAACGTGTGCTTGCCCGGCTACTTGCCCCGGTCAAAGAAAAGTACGACTACATAATCATCGACTGCTCGCCTTCGCTCGGCCTTATAACTGTCAACGCCCTCACTGCATCGGACTCCGTGATAATACCCGTACAAGCCGAGTATTTCGCACTTGAAGGTATCAGCAAGCTGCTCAATACCATTCGCATCATTAAATCACGACTAAATACCGGTCTCGAAATCGAGGGCTTCCTGCTCACAATGTATGATGCCCGCCTCCGACTGGCCAACCAGATATACGAAGAGCTGAAAGGCCACTTTGCCGATATGGTTTTTAACACGGTGATACCGCGAAACATACGACTGAGCGAGGCACCGAGCCATGGCCTGCCCGCGTTGCTCTACGATTCGGAGAGCCGTGGCGCCACGAGCCATATACAGCTTGCAAAAGAATTGATTTCGAAACACACAAAACGCCATAAAATAAGGAGCTAACCTTACTCATCGGCAACAAAACCAATCATGGCACTAAAACGCAATGCGCTCGGGCGCGGACTCGACAGCCTGATACCAATGGATGATGTACCGGCACGCGGCACATCGGCAATCAACGACATCCCCCTCGACTCCATATCTCCAAATCCGGACCAGCCACGCAAGCTTTTCGACGATGTAGCGCTCGAAGAACTTGCAGCATCAGTGCGCCAGCTTGGCATCATACAGCCGCTTTCGCTACGCAAAATCGGCCAGGACAGCTACCAAATTATAGCCGGTGAGCGTAGATACAGGGCTGCGCTTATGGCGGGCCTTACGTCTGTTCCGGCCTATATCCGTACGGCCAACGATTTAGAGCTGACCGAAATGGCTCTGATTGAGAATATACAGCGCGAGGACCTCAATGCTATTGAAATCGCGCTCACATTCCGCAAGCTTATCGACCAATACCAGCTGACTCAGGAGGAGCTAAGCAAACGCATTGGCAAAAAACGCGCCACCGTGGCCAACTTCCTTCGCCTATTGCGCCTGCCTGCAGAAGTGCAGTTAGGCCTTCGCGACAAATTAGTCGACATGGGTCACGCTCGTGCATTGCTCACTATCAGCGATCCGGCTTTGCAGCTCAAGCTATACAACGAAATATTGAAACAGGGGCTGTCGGTCCGCCGAGTCGAAGAACTTGCCAAACAATACGAGAGCGGTGCGGCAGCGACAAAAACTCCCCGTAAGTCGACAATGGATTCCGGGGATTATGATGTGCTCAAGCGTCACCTTTCGTCTGTTTTCCGTACACCGGTGCAATTCGCATGCGACAAACAAGGACGAGGCCGTATAACATTTCAGTTCAAAGACGAGTCAGAACTCGAACGCCTTATCACTCTCTTTGACTCTCTCAAAAATGAATAATCTGATTGACAGAATTATAACCTCGCTTATTGCGGCTGCGGTCCTATTCATCGCAGTGCCCGACGCTATGGCCGCTGACCCTCACATGCCTGTAAAGAAAGTACTTACAGCAACCGATACCATAGCTGACGCACCGGATGCCGTAGAAATACAGCTTGGAGAGGCAGATGTCGCGGCAGTATTGCCCGACAGCATTGCCGAGCTGCTCGACGAATCACCATATGACCGGTGGATACCGCGCAAATCCGAATTCAATCCGGACCCGACACGAGCTGTGTGGATGGCCGCACTGTTCCCAGGTCTGGGACAGCTATATAACCGCAGGTACTGGAAATTACCTATCGTAATCGGAGCGTATATGGGTCTCGGCTATGCCACAACATGGAACAACGGCATGCTCAACGACTATACCAGGGCCTACCGCGATATTATGGACAACGACCCGTCGACAAACTCCTATATGAATTTCTTTCCGCCAACGACGCAAGAGAGCGATCTCGACCGAACTTGGCTGAAAAACATATTGCAATCTCGCAAAAATTTCTATCGGCGCAACCGCGACCTGTGTATCATCGCCATGGTCGGAGTATATCTGATAGCCATGGTGGATGCGTATGTAGATGCATCTCTATCGCATTTTGATATCAGCCCCGATCTTTCGATGGATATAAGCCCTGCCGTATTTCGCGATGAGCGCAATCTCAAACCCTCGCTCGGCCTTGTCTGGGCCTTTAATTTCTAATCAACCCCAATCATGAAACTACTTCATAGATTTTTGTTCTTAGCCACCATAACAGGTATCAGTGCGCCGGCGGCCTTTGGCCAGTCGGTGCGCGATGTTTCTGATGCCCTCAAGACTCCTGCCATAATCAATCCCGAAAGTTTCGAGACTGACACAAAGGCAATGCTCGAAGACTGGTATCTGAAGAATTATATCATACTCGACTACGAAGCCGACTCTCGCCCGCAGGAACAAGTGAGCGACGAGGTATTAATGGAGCGTTTGAGCAAGCTGCCATCGATTATCGAGATGCCACTCAACGGTCCGGTACGAAACATGATTAACTTCTACTCCAACCGTAAGCGTCAGTTGGTAGAGAATATGCTTGGCTTGAGCCTGTACTACATGCCTATCTTCGAGGAGGCACTCGAACGCCATAATATGCCGAACGAACTTCGATATCTACCGGTAATCGAGTCTGCCCTTGTGCCCAATGCCGTATCTCGTGCAGGCGCCGCCGGTTTGTGGCAGTTCATGCCCGCAACAGCAACCGGCCTTGGCCTTGAGATAAACAGCCTTGTAGACCAGCGCAGAGACCCTTACCTGGCATCGGATGCAGCAGCTCGCTACCTCAAGCAATTATATAAGACTTATGATGACTGGTCGCTTGCCATTGCCGCATACAATTGCGGCCCCGGCAATGTGAACAAGGCCCTTCGCCGTGCAGGTGGCGGCAAAAAAGATTTCTGGGAAATCTATCCGTTCCTGCCTCAGGAAACCCGCGGTTATGTACCGGCATTCATCGCGGCTAACTATATTATGAACTACCACAAAGACCATAATATATCCCCTGCCCTCGCCAGCAAGCCTATTGTTGTTGATACGGTGCATGTCAATCGACGGGTACATTTCGAGCAGATATCCGAAGTGATGGATATACCAATGTCCGAACTTCGCGCACTCAACCCGCAGTTCCGCAAGGATTTGATACCCGGCGACATCCGCCCCTACTCACTGGTACTGCCGTCGCTGCAATCATTGGCATATATCGCCAATGAAGATTCAATCGTGAACCACAACGCCAAGAAATACGGTCGTCGCGGTTATGTAGAACCGGCATCCGGAGCTACTGTTGGCCATGATTCCAAGGGTGAATACTACGATGAAGAGATTGTGCAATACCATACCGTTCGTCGCGGTGAAACTTTAGCGAAGATTTCGAAAAAATATGGTATTACCATTGCACAGATTCGCAAATACAACAGAATCGGCAAGAAGGGAGTTAAGCAAGGACAGAAACTGAAGATTGTATCTGTGGTCCGCAAGTATAAACCGGCGCCTGTAGTAGAACCGGAACAGAAGACCGTAGTAGCACCTGTTGACACTACCGCATGCGACACAATCACAGTAGTACCTGCGACAGAAATGCCTGTAGACTCGGTTGCAAACGTGAGTGATGTTGCAAATGCATTCGCAATAAACGAAACCCCTGAGCAGCCACAGAAAGAGGATAAGAAGGTAGAAACTAAAAAGCCCACACCCAAAGCCGAACCGAAAAAGGCAGAGACAAAGGCCAAACCTAAGACTGTATACCACACTGTCCGTCGAGGCGACAACCTAAGCAAAATCGCTAAGAAATACGGAGTAAGCGTTGCCGCCATTAAACGAGCCAACAATATGGGCGGCGACAACATCCAGACCGGGCAAAAGCTTAAAATACCTCAGAAATAAACATCATTAATCATATGGAAAAGAACATCAAGACGCCGGATATCCCGGCAGCGGACGTTGATCCCATCGATCTCCCCGAAAACGCCTTTATCGAACTGGGCGCAGACGAAGAGTATCGCCCGGTAATGCATCCGGCCCGCGAATACCCGGAGGTAACTCCGTATTCTGTGACTATGGGCCTTGTGCTCGCGGTTATTTTTAGTGCAGCAGCTGCGTACCTCGGCCTTAAAGTCGGTCAGGTTTTTGAGGCTGCAATACCTATTGCGATAATCGCTGTCGGCCTGTCGGCAAGGCTCAAAAAGAAAAATCCTCTGGGCCAGAATGTAATCATCCAGTCAATCGGCGCCTGCTCGGGCGTGATAGTGGCCGGTACAATCTTTACATTGCCTGCACTGTATATTCTGCAGTCTACACATCCTGAGATTACAGTAAACTTCCTCGAAGTATTCCTGAGTTCCCTCTTCGGCGGCGTACTCGGTATATTGTTCTTTATTCCTTTCCGCAAGTATTTTGTAAAGGATATGCATGGCAAATATCCTTTCCCCGAAGCTACTGCTACCACCCAGGTACTTATCAGCGGGCAAAGCGTTGGCAAAGAAGGCTCAGGCGGCCAGGCGCTTTTGCTGCTTGTGGCATCACTCGTTGGTGGTTTGTATGACTATATAGTAGCCACATTCGGTTTCTGGAGCGAAGTGGTAACAACTACCGCGTATTCGTGGGGTCAGGCACTTGCCGACAAATTCAAATTCGTATTTTCTTGCAATACCGGCGCAGCCGTTCTTGGCCTTGGCTATATCGTAGGCCTCAAGTATGCGTTTGTTATCTTTGCCGGTTCGGTATTTGTGTGGTGGTTCATAATACCGCTTATGGGCACTTATGGATCGGAAGAAATCGTAGCCATGTCGCCCCAACAGATTTTCGGTGACTACGCACGCATGATAGGTATCGGCGGTATCGCTATGGCCGGTATTATCGGCATTGTGAAATCGCGCAGTATCATCGGCCAGGCAGTAGGTCTTGCCGCAAGGGAGCTCAAAGGTCAGCAGGCAGCTGCAAAACCGGTTCGCTGGCAGACAGATATCTCGATGAAACATATTGCATACTTCACCGCAATAGCCCTCATAGGCGTATTCCTGTTCTTCTATTTCGGCGTAATCCACACCTTGTGGCAAGCTTTCATTGCATGGCTTGTTGTTACGGTAATCGCATTCCTCTTTACTACCGTTGCGGCCAATGCAATCGCTATAGTCGGCTCTAACCCTGTGAGCGGTATGACGTTGATGACTCTCATCATTGCATCGGGCGTTTTTGTCGGTATCGGTCTCAACGGCACAAGCGGCATCGTGGCTGCTATGGTACTTGGCGGTGTTGTCTGCACTGCCCTATCTATGGCCGGTGGTTTTGTGACCGACCTTAAAATCGGTTACTGGCTCGGTTCTACGCCCAAAAAGCAGGAGACATGGAAGTTCCTCGGCACTCTCGTATCAGCTGCAACAGTAGGCGGTGTAATGCTCATGCTCAACGAGGTTTACGGTTTTACCGGCCCCGATGCCATGGCAGCACCTCAGGCAAACGCAATGGCCAAGGTTATCGAGCCTATGATGATGGGCGGTTCTACTCCTTGGATGCTCTATATCGTAGGCGCAATCCTTGCGCTGCTTCTCAACTGGCTCGGCGTTCCGGCTCTGGCATTCTGCCTCGGCATGTTCCTCCCGCTCCACCTCAACACTCCGATGCTCGTAGGCGGACTTGTATCTTGGTTTGTAGGTCATAGCTCGAAGGACGCATCCGTATGCAAAGCCCGTACCGACCGTGGTACTCTTATAGCATCGGGCCTCATTGCCGGTGGTGCGCTCTTCGGAGTGTTTGCAGCAATCACTATTTTCTGCGGCTTCCCGGTGCCAAGCAACGGCGGAGAGTTCATCCCCCAGATTCTTGGTCTTGTGGCATACGCCGCTCTGATTGCATTCCTCTACTTCGCTTCGCGCAAGGCTAAATGAAACACCGTGGTGAAATTTGGGCTATAGCATTCCCGGCTATAGTGACCAACATTACCACACCCATATTAGGACTCGTCGATGTGGCCGTCACAGGCCATATCGGCGCTGCCTTATATATAGGTGCCATTGCCGTGGGCGGGGCGATGTTCAATATGCTCTACTGGCTGTTTAATTTCCTGCGAATGGGCACTACCGGTTTCACAGCCCAGGCCTTTGGTGCGGAAGACAATGAACGATTGAACCTGATTCTGTACCGCAGTCTGATTGTAGGGCTTCTAATAGGATTGCTGATGCTTGTGCTAAGCGGACCGATTGGCTCTACCGTCCTGCGATTCATGGATGCGGCCGACGACACCCAAGAACTCGCCCGACGTTATTTTGAGATTTGCATATGGGGCGCTCCGGCAGTGCTTATGACCTATGCCCTGTCGGGCTGGTTTCTCGGAATGCAGAATTCAAAGGCCCAGATGTGGATGGCGATAGTGACCAATGTGGTCAATATTGCCGTGAGCATAATACTTGTTTTCGGACTCGGGTGGAAAATCGAGGGTGTGGCAACCGGCACGCTCTTGGCACAATGGATCGGCCTTGCCACCGGCATGACAATTCTTTTTGTGAAATATCGCCCGGCTATCCCTCAGTTGAGATTGATATTCGAGCTACGCCAATTGATGTCGTTCTTTCGTGTCAACAGCGATATATTCCTGCGCACAGCCTGCCTGGTTGCTGTCACATTGTGGTTTACGCATGCCGGGGCTCTCGAGGGTACCGAAACACTTGCAGCAAACGCATTGCTGATGCAATTGTTTTTGTTGTTTTCATTCTTTATGGACGGATTTGCATTTGCAGGGGAAGCGCTTACCGGTAAATATATCGGACGGTCGGATGACTCGAGTCTCGGAAGCCTGATCAAAACCCTATTACTCATAGGCTTGGCGTGCGCTTCGATATTCAGCTTAATATACCTATTGGGAGGCGATTATATAATCAGACTTCTCGCAAAAGACCCACGAGTTGTTGGCGATGCGATAATATACCTTCCTTGGGCTGTTGCAGTACCTTTATGCGGATTCTTAGCCTTTGTATGGGACGGCGTTTTTGTCGGCCTTGTGCATACACGGGCGATGCTATTGTCAATGGCATTGGCATTAATAGTGTTTTTTACTGTATACCTAACAGCAAACCCTTATTTAGCAAATCACGGTTTATGGCTTGCATTCAACGCCTACCTGCTCACCAGAGGACTGATACTGTGGCTGTTATACAACCGGGCAACACATCACAGACTAAACTGCAAATAATTGTTAATACAGCAAAGTGATATAAATTCGAAACAGCAGGTAATACATTAGCAAAATGAAAGCCTTGACATACAAACACAGTTAATATTCCATCAACAAAGGCTGACGCACAACCAGCGCGTATAAAATATGTTAAAGAGTCATCATTTTGCAAGCAAAACACTTGCATACAATCACAATATGCTATACCTTTGCAACGTGTTTTTCATGGTATAGATTTAAGGTTAATTAGATTGGTTGTCGAGAGACAATCAATTTTTTTGTGCCAACTTTTTTAGACCTTGCCGAATATCAGAGTTTAGCAGACATATTATAAAAAGTGAGCGATCTGAAAATCGCTCACTCAGAATTTCATAGTTATGTTATGTGGCTGTTTTAGCCGTGACCGCGCATTATAAGTTCGGACATATCAACCTGATTTGCGAGATGCTGCCAAGAACTTATATTCATGCCAAAGGCCAGCTTTGGGAAGCCGACATCCTTGCCTATCGTTTTCATACAGCTGTATACCTTGTCTCTGACAGTATGAAATTGCAAGCCCGGGTACATTTCCTTTAATGGAAATACATACGTGGCACTCGAATCTTTATACTTACGTATAATGCGCAGAGCCGGTTTATCAAGAGGTATCCGTTTTAGCAAGCCTTTAGAGCGTCGGCGGTATTCAAGCACATTCCCTTTTACGCAGCACTTTGAAAGATTGAAAATATCGACGAACTCCATGCCTCGGCTATAGAATCCGAATAAAAACATGTCTCTGACCAATTCGAGATTCTTTTCATCAGTATAATCGCAATCTGCAATTTTTCTCAAAACTTCAGCTGGGAGCACTGATTGCGCATCATTTGGGACGTCGAATTTTATCTTAGTGTTTAGCCCTTTGAACATATCATTATCAGCATGGATATATCCTCGCTTTCGCGCATGGTTTATCACCGAACGCAATGTCCTGAGATAAAACGACTGGGTACTTGGGCTTACACCATTTCCGGATAGCCAATCAGAATATTTGTCGACGAGACCTTTGTCGACATTGCCGAATGAGAGAATCTCGCCACCAAGGAATTCAGCAAGACTATTTCGCAGGCTAACATAAGACCGCGACAAACTCGGCCGACTCTGGTTTTTCAGTTCCTGAGACTCATTATAGATGAAGTCGAGCAAATCGCCGGATTCAGATTGTGTGGCATACACGAATGAAAAAGCACTCTTAAAACTATTTCCAACGCTCACAAGTTCGGCTCGCAAAGGAAAAACTGCATACGACTGACTGACAAGAGCCGACATATTTTCATCACCGGAAACGGCTCGACGATAGTCCGCCATTATATCATCGATTGAATATTTGCCCCCGGAATCATGCAGGCGCTCAATAATCAAATATATCAGACGAATCTTTGGTACGAGTTCATCGCGCATCTCCACCATCTCGTTTTTTCCGGTGATGCTGATACCTGTGCTAACCTTTCGGTCTATGACATGATTGCAGCCGCTGCTATCCTGCATGGTTTCTTTTACATGCAAAAATATTGTGCCGGGCTTAGCCGGCTGCATCTTGCTACGCGACTCTTGGTACTGCGCGGTTATAAGAAACACGGGAGTATTCAGTCAAAAAATGTGGAAGAAAACGCCTGCCAACGATTACCCCCACATATTTAATGAAATAATGGTTTGTCGGAAGCTGTGAAAAATTACATTATGCTTGCTTTGATTTGGTCTACGATGTAGCGGACTTGGTCTTCGGTCACCCAGGGGCCTGCCGGGAGGCAGATGCCGGTGGCGAAGAGGGCTTCGCTTACGCCGTTGGTGTAGGCGGGAGCGTTTTTATAGACCGGCTGCTTGTGCATCGGTTTCCACAAGGGGCGCGATTCGATACCGGCTGCGTCGAGAGCCATGCGCAGAGCCTCAACATTGTCGTTGGGCTGGCAGTCGGTAACAGCCACCGAGGCTGCGTGGGTAACACCGGCTGCGCCACCAACCGCGCCGGCTATCACCTGCTTGTAGGCATTCTCCTGTCCTTTGATTCTAAGATTTGGCTCGAGAGTGGCAGTGCAGAGCCAGAAATTAGAGTCGTACTCCGGTCCGGGATTGCAGTGCATCGTAATGCCCTCTACATCCTTGAGAAGTTCCTCGTACAGAGCCTGCACGTGCCTGTGGTGGGCCACATGCTCGTCGACAATCGTCATCTGACCACGGCCTATGCCTGCGCAGATATTGCTCATGCGGTAGTTGTAGCCGATTGCCTCGTGCTGATAATATGGATAGCTCTCGCGGGCCTGAGTGGCGTACCAGAGGATTTCGCGGGCCTTGTCGGCATCGGGGCAGATGAGTGCGCCGCCACCCGAGGTGGTTATCATCTTGTTGCCGTTGAACGACAGCACACCGTACTCGCCGAAAGTGCCTAATGCCTGACCGTTGAAGTTCGAACCGAAGCCCTCTGCGCCGTCCTCAATCACAGGGATTTCATAACGGTTGGCAATCTCCATGATTTTGTCAATCTGATACGGCATACCGTAGAGTGCAACCGGGATGATTGCCTTGGGTTTCTTGCCGGTCTTGGCGATGCGGTCTTTGATAGCCTCCTCGAGCAGCTCGGGGTCCATGTTCCACGACTCCTTTTCCGAGTCAACGAACACCGGTGTCGCGCCGAGATAGGTGATAGGGTGGCTCGATGCGCAGAAGGTAAACGACTGAACAAGCACCTCGTCGCCCTGCCCTACGCCACAAGCAATCAGTGCGAGATGTACCGCAGCTGTACCTGCCGAAAGGCACACAACCTTCTTATCAAGAGGCTTCTTGCCCTCACGACGATTGACAAACGCCTCAAGGTCGTGCTCGAAACCGGTAACATTCGGCCCCATAGGCACCACCCAGTTGGTATCGAAGGCCTCCTTTATAAATTCCATTTCCCTGCCGCTCATATGAGCCAGACAGAGCAATATTCGTTCATTTTTCATATCATAAATTTTATCTCTGATATATCATTTATCCAAATCTGTGGCTCAAATTCTTCAAATTCACATATTTGAGAATGAATATTATCACCATTGTCGCGTAGTCCAATCGTAGTCCAACCAAGTTTATTTGGAGTTACAAAATCTTTCATTGGATTATCTCCCACATAAAATAATCTGCAACCGGGATGAATATTTGCTATGCAGTTATAGTTTTTCTCTGAAGGTTTTTCTGAACCAATTTCCTCAGAAATTACAATACCACATTCAGGTAAAAACTTATCCAATCCAAGAGCTCCTATTTTATTTCGCTGCGTCTCACTACGTCCGTCTGTTATCAGACCAAGAAAAATGCCTTTGCCTTTAAGAAATTCAAGACAATCAATTGTTGATTCATTCAATTGTATATCTGGTGTATGGCCTCGATATAATTGAAGCATTGAACTAATTGTCAATCGGGGGTACAACTGATTTATATAATCAAATGCATTTTCGCCTGCTTGATACTTTTGCAGCATTCTATTGTAAACTTCATCCTTATTATCGAATGGAAGTTGTTCTACAATAGATTTAAAACCACTTTTAAGAAATTCTATTTCCTTATATAACGTATCATCAAGATCGAATATTACACCAATATCAGCCATGAACAACCACTTGAGAATCGTAACGGAGCATTATTGTATTATCCTGCCATTCGTCCGTATAATTCAATGATTTCCCTCTGATATACTCATCAATCATCCAAATAGGAAAATTGGCACCTGCATAATAAGACAATGGATAGCCCCCCCCGAAACGTGGATTTATTTCAATGCCTACTACATCGTTATCAGACTAACGATAGAAGAGCTGTATACATATACATCCACGAACGCCTGGCATATAATCCATACAACTCTTCAAATACTGAACCAGGTAATTCTTACGAGCTATACCTTTATTCACTTCTCCACTTCTTATTTCTAGTCGCTCACGTGGAACGATTGCCTTTACATAGTGATCGGAGCCATAGTACATATCCACGGTAAATTCCTTATATTCATTTTTATCAATATACTCCATGAACATAAGTTTGGGATCATTTAGGATTTCTTCAGTCAATTCCTCCTGACTGCGTAGAATATGTATATTTTTGCTCAATGAACCGTCATAAGGTTTTGCAAACAAAGGGAACTGAGGATTGTACTTATCACGAGGATTAGGATTGCGTATGCCAAGTTTATCAAACAACGACATCGTTTTACGCTTGTCTCTGCAAGTAGCTATGAAATCAGCTTCTGATACCATTATTTCGATACCACAATCAGAAAAAAGTGACCTATTCTGTGCAAGAATCAACAATTCCGTATCGATTGTTGGAATGACAAGCCGAACGTCATTTGCTTTACATATCTCAAGCAACTGCTCAATATATTCAGGAAAATTTACTTTAGCTACCGAGTAAGACTTATCTGCTACTCTGCATGCAGGAGACATTTCCGGATTAGAGTCTACGGCAAATACTGCCCCATGAATCTGCTTAAGCTCCCGTTGGAATTCAAGTAGTAACTCCACTCTCTTTCCAGCTGACGATATAAGAATATTTTGCTGCATAATTAAACATTTTAAGCAGCTAAACATCCTGGAGTCAGGTAATCACCCCCCCCCGCAAGCTGCTGATTTTCAATCACTTTCACGTCTATATTATTAATTTTACATGGATTACCAAAAGCAATAGCACTGTCGGGTATATTTCGTATCACAACAGAGCCAGCTCCAACAGTGCACCATTTACCTATTTTTATACCTGGTATTATTGTCGTCCCGGCTCCAATCCACGAGCCCTCACCTACATGGACATTGCCACATAGAGTTGCGTGGGGTGAGATATGTACATAGTCTTCAATTTGGCACTCATGGTCGATTGTCGCACCAGTGTTTACAATGCAGTGTTTCCCTATTACAGCATCTGCTTGAATAATGGCACCGTGCATTACGACCGAGCCTTCGCCGATTTTTGCAGATGAAGAAACGATTGCTTTAGGGTGTATAGCCCTTGCATATACATGTCTGTATCTTTCTGAAATAAGCTTGCGTACGTGATTTGAACCGATAGATATTATCATCGGCCCGCAGACTTTGACATCAGATGCCTTGTATACAGACTTACCGTGAATATCAGAGCAGTGTGGATTATCATCGTAAAGACATCCGACATCATCCCCTTGGGCGTCGATGATATCCTTTATTACCTTGGCGTGACCGCTCGCTCCGAAAAGATTAATTGTTGCCATTGAACGGTTCCATTGTGGCTGAAGTTGCCGAATTGATATCCTCTCGACCAATAACCTTTTTCAAGGTGGTCAAAATAACTTTACAATCAGTTATGAATGATATATTGTCGACATACCACACATCCAATTCAAATTTCTTCTTCCACGAAATGGCATTGCGACCGTGGCACTGCGCCCAGCCGGTTATACCCGGCCTAACTTCATGTCGGCGAGCCTGTTCCGGCGAATATAACGGAAGATATTGTACAAGCAAAGGACGCGGTCCGATGAGCGACATGTCGCCTTTAAAGACATTCCAAAGCTGTGGCAGCTCATCTATTGATGTGGAACGTACAAATTTTCCGACCTTTGTCAAACGATCAGCATCAGGTAGCAAATTACCATCAGCATCCCGTTCGTCTGTCATCGTCTTGAACTTAACGACCTTGAAAATCTTGCCGCCCATGCCCGGCCGCTCCTGAAAAAAGAAAGCCCCGGCACCCTTATTGGCGAAGTGTAGCCAGACAGTCACGGCAACCAATGGCGCTGCAAGCACCAGCAACGCTCCGCCCGAGGCGACGACATCTATTGCACGTTTAAAGAAATAACGATATAGTTTCATCAGGATAGCATTTCTTACGTATAAATATTCTTAGCAATATACTTCTTCTTTAGTTTTCTCCCTAAAGTTAAATATGGTAAGATTTCTTCTATTAAAGAAGTTGCAATTTTTTGAATTTGAGATTTCGAAATCCCTTCTACTTGATCATTCAGATTATATTCTTTATGAGTTACGGAATTTATTGCGAATAAAAAAAGATTGAAATGCCAAAAATTACAATTAGTTGGCGAATGAACTACACGTAGAACACATGTATCTCTTCGAATGATTCTACCATCTTTTTTTATAGGAATATTTGATTCAAATTCTTTTATTTTTTTTAATTGAAACCCAAAATAACCTTGCCAAGGCAAATATTCATATTCATCTATTTCTGGTATTATTGAAATTTTATCTGGCAACCAATCTGAAATAACTTTTCTATTATGGGGGTCTTTTACATTAAAACATGAATGTTTTTCGTCAAAAACTGAATATAGGTTACATGATATACCATTGGGAAATTCGCTCGCGGATAAAATCTTTGCACTTAATTCCTTTAATTTTGAAAGTGTTTTTATCTGTCTTTTTTTACGTATAGTGCGAATAAAAAATATGTTTTGAGGCAAAGTATCTGTATCAATAAAATGATAATTTAATTTGGGTATTATCAATTTTGGATATTTCTTTGTCATGACAACAAATTTTTCAAGATTGGAACAATTGTGCTAATATTATTTGACTCAACAGTCCTAACACCCTGATATTTATACGAAAGATAACACTCTTCGCAATCGTCGTCTAACATTATATCTTCGCCATAGTAAAGATTTAATTTAATGTCTTTATGATGCTGGAATCTAATAACAATACTATTGTCTATAAAATCATCTATTTCAATCAGATCTCTATTATTATAATATTGTGCTCCTAATTCGCTGAGGAAAAGTGATAGCTTATGCGTGGCCGCATTAATTAGTGACGCATTAATATATCGTCCTTTTTTATTTATCCACGAAGAAATAATAGTATTTATTTGTAAAGAGAATATATCTTCAACCTCGTCAGGACAAAAATCATGAAATCCAAATGTGGCTATAGCTGGTGTATTATCATTTATTTGTGACTCTGAAGCCAAGGAATACCAAAATTTGTCAAATTTATCATTCATTTGAATAATGCGGACCTAATTCATTTATAAAACTCCCAGAGATAAAACTGAAGAAAACATTTTTTTCTTGCTCATGGTAAAATTCTATGGCATCAAGGAGGACATCTTTATTATTAAATACAGAGTCTCTTTTGACAGTTATATCAACAACTGACGCGTGTTCATCTCCATTTCTTGATGGAATCCAGTTTCTGGCTTCGATATGCGCTATAGGATTTCCGATACCTTTTTCGGGTTTGCCAGCGACGACGAAACTGAAGGATAATTTGATATTCTCAAATTTAGGAAATGCATTAAGTTCTACTTTTCCGTTAATCTTATCAAAGATCGATATCTCCTCAAATATACTAATATAACGAACTTGCAAATCTTTATACCTTATATCGTGTTTGCTTAATATCTCTAAAAGATCCGATATAAACCTCGAATACTTGCTCCATCCACGATATTTTTCAACGCAGTTCAATTGTAAAACTCCGTTTTTTATAAAATAACAGAAAAGGCCATTACTGAACAAGGAGATGTTGACATACTTAGGGGTGTCAGTATTAAACTCGCTAAACCGGGGCACGGTATTAAGTCTGTTAAAAGCCTCAGTAATAAGCGACACTATATAGGAGTCATTGAAAAAAGATTCTATCTTAAAACTAATTATACTCTGTACGATATGATCGTAATCTAAATAGATTGGCTGTTTCATAATAAGAACAGTTAATTATATACGCATTTCAAATCCAATTTAAGGGAAGAGTGGTAAAACCTTATCAATATCCTACATAAAAATTGCTTGGATTCCGGAAGATTCTTATAGATCAATGAAAGTTTTCAATGTATTTCTATCCAAGTAACTTTCGATTGAGGTAAAAGGGAAAACCTTTATGAGCTCCTGCATATTCGGGAGAGCATACTTTCGGCCTATGTTAGATTTGAAATATCGCATCAGCCGACGATGAAGGGGACCGGCCTCTTTGAAATAAGATTCGAAATCTTTTCGATTTAGAAGTGGAGCTTTATCTGTTAGTAAATCGGCAATATGAAAATAGCACATATTGTAATCAGTGCCAGACATTCTATTCTTAACAAAGGACAAAGGCAATAACCTAAAATATCCGCCACCTGAATATGCTATCTGTTTTCCTACAAAAGGAAGAGAATAGAGTGGTATTGGGAACTCATTTAGTTGGTATCCCTTATATTTAATTATACATGGTCTATGCTCGTTGAAATTTGGGAAACCACCGAAATCTCTTACGCCTGGGAAAATTGAAGCATCGTTTTCAATTCCTGCTTCTGCAAGTATTTCAAGAGCCCATTTATTTGATTCACCAATGGAGAATGCTGGGGCCCGAAAACTTTTCACTTTAGCTCCGGATAAATCTTCAAGGATAGATATTGCCTCATAAGTGTCTTTACGAAATTCATCCGGCGTCATCTTATTAACCCATTTGTGAGCATTAGAATGACTACCTATTTCGTGACCATTAGCTGCAATCTTCTTTACTACATGGGGAAAGTCACTCGCTATTTTTCCGAGGCAGAAGAATGTTGCAGTGGTATCGTTTTGTGCAAGAGTTTCAAGAATAATATCCAAAATTCTATCGTATTCGGCATATTTTCCCTTATGATTACCGAAATAGTCTTTTTCCAAAGACCATTCTTCTATATCGAAAGTTAGAATATTCATAGCTCTCTTTGGGGAATTTCCTTTACTACCTTTGCAGGTCTTCCTGTAGCAATTGTCCATGCCGGGATATCTTTGGTTACTAATGACCCTGCTCCGACAATCGCACCTTCCCCAATTGTTACTCCAGGCATAACAAACGTCTCCATTCCAATAAGACTGCCTTTGCACAGATGAATTGGTTTCAATTTATATCCAAGTTTGGCATAGTCATCACCAATTCTGTAATCTGATAAGTCTCGTTGATGACATAAAAGACGGCAACCACTTGCGATGTGTGCATGGTCATCAATAGTTATCAAATCAGAATGGCCAGCATCTATCCACACCTTATCGCCAACAAAAACATTTTTGCCAACTTTGCAGCCTATTGTCCGCAAGATGGATGGACGAAGCTTACGAGGAGTAAGTGGAGAAAGCAACCATGAATCCATGATATATTTCAAGAGAAAGCTGTCACGATAGGTTTTGCATACGCGCTTGATTACAACCCAAAGGGACACTTGACCGTATTCTTCCTCTGAATAATTAAGACCTACTGTTCTTAAGAAGCGATAAGTTAGGCTCAGTTTTTTATTGTTACTCATAATTACTATAGTTCATCTAACATTTGCTTTACATACGGCCACACTTTGGTATGGTCGAAATTTTCCCTAACCCATTGCTTGCCTTTTCGTCCGAGTTCCATTCTAAAATTTTCATCGAAAAGCAACTCGATTTTTTTTGCAATGTCTTCAGGAGCGAGATCTATGTATAATCCGGTAGACCTATCTATTATCGAATCGCGACAACCGGTGATATGGGTGGTGAGGACCGGTACACCCATTGCCTGAGCTTCAATATTGCAGAAGCCGAAGCCCTCGCGGTAGGACGGCAGAATAAGACAATCCATACATAGGTATTGCAGCCCCATATCATTATGTGGAACATGGCCGGTATAAATGACATCATCCGCATTTTGCAAGAAGTCCAATGTCGCTTGCGGCAGCCCGTCGCGTTTCTCAGGCGAACCGACCACCATAAGTTTCAATGAGCGTCGTGGACAGCGTTTTTTCAAAATCTTAAACGCTTCTATAAGTTCTATAACGCCCTTATCACGTACCAATCGGCCTACGAAACCAATCACGAAATCGTCTGGCACTATACCATACCTGGCTTTGAGTCTATCGATTGTATCGGGTGCGACAAGATCGGGATTGAATCGATGCGTTGTATCAATGCCTCCACATGTGCCAGCTCCAAGAATGAATTGTTTGTCCGGGCGATCGATTTTAAGATTTTTCCTGAGATCTCGGATATATCCGCTTACACACACTACTTTGTCGGACAACGCGGATTCTAAGCGGCTCTCGGCTATAAGCAGACGCTTTTTAAGCCCCGTGGCAGTTTCGAAAATCGCACCGTGGGCGAAAATCACCACATGCGGTACATGAGTTATGAATGATGCAAGCGTAGCGAGTAACCTGCCCTTGACCTGATGACCGATGACAGTGTCAATTTTATTGTGTCGGATATAGCGGCATATCGAAACGAGCGATTTCAGATCCTGCCATGGAGTTAGTTGCCTATTCAATGGTATGGCCCGATACCTAATGCCCTGTCGGTGGGCAAACGCATCGATACCTTTATCGGGACTGCAAATGAGGTGCATCTCGTAGCCGTTCTCCTGCAAATAACCAAACTGGCCGCCGACAAAATTCTCTGCCGAGCTGAACAAGTTGATTACAACCAGAACCTTTCTACCTATTGGTTTCATTTTCGTCTATGCAGATAGTTATATATGAAGTCGGGAAGCAGACCCACTATAATAGGACGCAGACAATAGATATACTTCCATTTGGGTAGGTGGAGCGAACGGATGGCATAGCGCTGAACGTTCATCACACGAATCTTTCCCTTGAAATTGCGGCGACGCTTTGCCGCGCGGTCATCGCGCATCTTATACAATGCCTCTGAGAGCATATAACCACGATAACCTTTTGCGAACATTTTAATCCACAGGTGATAATCTTCGCAGCGCAAAAGTTTGGGATCTACGGTATATCCCCCTACCGCCTTGTACGCCTCTGTCCGCACCATACACGGAGCGTGGCAAAAAGGTGTACCTATGGCGCATTGAGAATGTGTAGGCTCATATCCGCCGCGCCCTGTGCGAAAATCTCCATTCTCGTCGAAATACACCATCGGAGTAGAAACTATCGCATATTCTGGGTGCTCATCAAGAAATCTCAATTCCTTTTCGAATCTTGTCGGCAAAGATATATCGTCGCCATCCATACGGGCCACAAATTCAGTGTCGGCGTACTCCAGACAATGATTCAGAGTATAGTTAAGCCCCATATTGCGCTCGTTGCGTATCAGAATGAACTTGTCGGGATACCTTTGAACATACTTTTGAGCGATTTTAATGGTATCATCGCGCGACCCGTCATCACAAAGTATAACTTTAAAGTCCTGACATGTCTGTGCCAACATCGAATCAAGAGCCTCACCAAGCGTAGGCGCGCAATTATATATTCCGATAATTACGGAAATCCTCGGTTTTTTCATTAGAATATTATCTTACTTTTATAAGTCCATAATAAATAACTTGCATTGCCAATGTGAACCCAAGATGCCACCACGCCACAATATTCAGTTTGCGATATTGCATATTTACGAATTCCTTATCAAAGAATGGGAAAATCATAACAATGGGTAAAATCTGCCAAGAGAGATATGCAATACGGTTGGTAAAGCTTGCATACATACACAGCATCCAAACCGAGTTTGTAATCAAATACGTATTGAATAAAGTTGTATACGTCTTTGACCTGTAATTATGCCGGAACATTGCATAATATCCTACCAATACCGGGAAAGAGCTATAAAAGATAAAATCCGGACGGAAACCATGGCTTGCCTCACCGTCGACCTGCGACAGATAATTCTGACCCTGCTCATCGGCCATCGAATTAAAGATCTCCTGAAATGCAGTGACATGCAATGCCGAAAGTAAAATGCAGCACAGCCACACATACAGATATACTCGTGTATTGCGATAAAAGAAACTTATAGCCAATGCGCCAAGCGGCAACACCATCGAATGGTGAAATCCGAAAGTAATCGCAGCCAATAACAGCATATACTTTTTATTATGCATATACGCCAGCGTGCACAGAAACATCGAAGCCGCCGCACCTGCCTTGATACCATTTGTTCCGAAGGAGAACGTGGAAAACGCGCCAAGATATATCACGAACGCATAAAGACAATCCTTCGGAAACATTTTCCGCATCGCGATGAACATCCCGCCGAAATAAATCAGCGCAATTGTCACAAAAAATATTCGTATATCATATCCGTTTGCAGCAAGATAACTCAATAAATTATCAAACAACAGATTGTCTGTATCAGAATCAAAAACAAAAGGCTGCCCACATCTGAAATTATAGAACATATGATAATTCATCATATCGATAAACACACCACTAATAGGGCGGAAGCCGATAAACAGAGCAAACGTCAGCATTACAACGAATGCCCCGACAGTCGGCCTCTTGATATCAGATCTTAATCGTGAATTGTCATAATTAGCATAATTCAATGACAATCCGATTGTAAGAATCGTAACTATAAAATAATAGACCGTGGAATATAATTGTGCCGGTATCATTTATTTATCAATCTTCATATAAACTTTCGCATCGCGTTCAGAACTACAGACATTCGTCTTGAAGCTATTAGAACCAACAGTTTATCCTTGAGAGACATTACATTTGAAACTGATATCAATTTGGGATTCAAGCGGTCGTTTGATTCCATTGATTCGAGGCAATTCTTTATGTCAGCACGGTTATTCGTACCACGCACAATCTGTTTGATCAGATAAACAATATTTGCAGCCTGAGCTCTTGCATTTATAATATTTATAGTCGCATCTTCAGCACCAAGTGCTTTCATTATCGGTGTGTACCATCCAATTTTTCGGCTAATAAACCCGATTATCTGCTTATCAAATTTTTTGGATAATGTTATTTCTTTTCGCTGCAAATAGTGATAGCCGGCATAAGAAATAAAGCAGAAACGAGGTTCAAGAGAAAACACTCGCGACATAAACTCACAGTCTTCAACCGCCCACAACCCTTTCTCAAAATATAGCTGATGGTCTTTAAGGAATCTCGTTCGATACAATTTATTCCATGCAAAATTCACATACCCGCCCATCCTGTTCAAATAGTCAGCAGGACTCTCCAACCGACTCTCTAAATCTTTCCGTTCTATTCTGTTTATTATTTTGCCAGCGGTATCAATCGTATCAACATAATATCCACAGATTGCTAAATCCAAATTTCTTGAATCCAACGTATCTTTCATCACTTGAAGGAAGTCCGGCTCCAGCCAGTCATCGCTATCGAAGAAGTTGACATATTCGCCGGTTACATGCTTCAATCCGACATTCCGGGCATCCGACAGGCCACCGTTTTCTTTATCTACTATTTTTATTCGCTTGTCGGCCACAGCAAAATCTGCTGCGATCTCTCTGCTGCGATCTTTTGTACCGTCGTTGACCACAATAAGTTCCCAATTCGAATATGTCTGGGACTGCACGCTGCGGATTGCCTGTGCGATATATCGTTCAACACCGTAAACAGGCATTATTATAGATATTAAACCCTCACTTATCAAAAACGAATTGCTCGAATTGTTGTATTGAATTTTCTTTTGAAAAATAATCAGAACGTTTCACCGCCGCAGATTTCATAGCATTTAAGAACGAAGAATCGGAAAGCACTCTTTCCAGACCATCCGAAAGTCCTTTTTCGCTATTCTCCACGATAAGACCAGCTCCCGAATCTGCCAATATCTCATTCATACCGGCACAATCCGTAGTCAGAACCGGAACTTGGTTTATAATAGCTTCTGTTACCGACGTGCTATATCCCTCTATCAACGACGAACATACATACAGATCCATCTTCGATACATACTTGTGAGGATTGCTCTGATATCCGAGGAACGTAACTTTAGACGTCAGTCCAAGTTCAGCTGTCATATCTATAAGGGAGCTTTCCAGCTCCCCTACTCCGGCTATGTATAAATGCCAATTCGAAAAACCGTTATCTGCAACAGTCTTTAGTGATTTCAGCAGACGGTCAAACGATTTCACAGCCGTCAGACGTCCGACTGTAATCATATTAACAATGCCGCCGCTATCCAGATTCATATCTATCGGCTCAATGGCCATAGTTCGGATTTCCGACGGATTAATGACATTATATACAATGCCGAGATTCAAAAAGTCCGGCAACCATTTCTTCACAGATTCACAAACCGACCCTGACACAGCCGCTATTTTCTTGAATTTGGAGCAGCAGGCACGAAATTCCTTCATGCTCCGATATCCGCGGGCAGCGATTTTTTCCGACTTCAAAGTGGTATGAATCCAGCTGAATTTATCGGTCGCAGCACTGCCGCCACTAACTATCCGACTCGGACATCCTTCTCTGAATGCAATTTCAACATCATACTTACCGCGGATAAACAGTTTGTGCAGCAACGAAGGTGGGAATACTTGAAGTAACGGGCTTATACCTCTGAACTGTCGACAATTAAATACATATGTATATCTGACTGCGTCGCCTATCAGAGTCCTATTCGGCCCGGTATTGAACAATGTCCTTATTTCGACATCATATTTTTCTGGGTCAAGACTGTTCGCCAGATTTACCAGTACCCGCTCGGCACCGCCATTTCCAAGATCAAAATGGAAGAAAAGAATCTTTTTTCTTTTCATAAGATATTTTTCAATTTGCCAGTTATCCGACTTTTGATATCCTTTGCCACAACATTGTCGGGAAAACTTCGCAAATCCACATTTCCTTCGCCGAAAAACTTGATATAGCCGCAATCCTTAATCCATTCATAGCAACCTGCCACTTTGAAGTTTGAATTCGGCAGAACAATTGCAGGAGTTCTCGTGATATATGCGAAAATCATCCCATGAAGACGATCTGTTATTACGAGCTTACTTCGGCTGAACTGATGCCATATCTTTCTCAACTCGAAATACTTCTCATCTTCCGTATATCTGTTGCCACCTATATGTGTGTCATAATATTCAATCTGCAGACCTTTCATCTTGCATTGCTCTCGCAGTTGCGACACCGCCTCTTCATTATCAGCTTTCTCCATGTCCTCACGAAGACAGAATGTAGCGACATTCTGTCGGCCACATCCCTGCGACTCATCCCGCCCCATCACAATATCAGGAGAAAGGCGCACGTCCACACCAGGATACAACCTGCACATCGTGTCATATGACACTTTTTCCCTGGCACACATTGTCAGATTACCGGGGCTGCCATATATCCTTCGGGAAAGCTTTTTCAGCCACATGGCTTCTGAAGACGCTGAATAATCAATCGTCTGTGGGAATAGAATGATCCGGTTGTTCCTGAACTTCTTAACGACCATCAATCGCAACAGTTCTATATCACCATACATATCACCCATATTACCGCCACCAACTACGGTTACGATATCTTCCGGAGAGATCTGCTTTCGTATGCTGTTTATATATTTCAATGTTGCGGCAGCAGGAACCTCCACAACCTCATACCCCGGAAAATTCTCTTGCAGAAACCTTTTCTGAGCATAAGTAATCGCCACATCCCCCAGATTGCCATAATCGGCAGCCAGAAATATGAAACATTTCGGCCTGTCAACAACCGGAAAATTCTCTGCTGCTCTTAAACTTGCAATCTTAAACTTAAGATTCAATAATTTCAGCCTGTTCATACTAACGTTTTATTAGAGCCGATGCTTTAAGACGAAAAATCAAGAGTGCAATAACCGGTCGAATGTTGAATTTTGTCAAGGCTTTGCTAAAGAGCTTGGCTTCTCTGCGACCTATGAATCGAAGATTTACATTATTCCTTAAAAAATCAACTGACTCCTCCACTATTGCCCAATCTTTATCTTCTTTCACTTTATCAAGGGCAAATGGTATGAATATGTAGTCCATCAGTCGGGTTGCCAGATAATTATTGGCATACTGAAATACTTTTTCGCTATTCAGACTACTGCCTACCGACATAAGATATTCAAAACTGCTTCTGATGTTGAACCATAGCCAATCCAATGGTTTATGGCCCTTGCTCAACCTATATTCAGAAGAGGAAGAACATCTAACTATATACTTTGAATTATCAATTATTCTAAAAACTCCGGCAGAAAGGATAAAGTCAATAACAAAAGGCCGATCCTCTCCGATACTGATTATTTCACTGAAATGCAAATCATTCTGTTCGATTATTGCTCGTCTGAAGCGCTTTCCATAAGCAAAGAAACAATATGGAGAATCAGGCATTGTTCCAACCATGAAATCGACCACCTCCTTCGGCGAAACAAACGTTCTCTTTGGGAAATGTACCGGAACCGGCATTTGATCATCTGTCTGATTAGAATATGAATCTATCAACAAATCAACTTCATCATATTCCTTCTTCATAAAAGATTCTATATAATCGTTCGGCACATCATCATCATCATCAATAAAAAATATGAATTCTCCCTTAGCAACTTTTATACCGGCATTCCTGGCTGCACTGGGACCTCCGTTAGTCTTATTAACCGGTATTACTCGGGCATCCCGCCTTGAATACTCCGCCAGAACCTTCTCGGTATCGTCCTTACTGCCATCATTTACGACAATCAGTTCAATTTCACGATAAGTCTGCGACAATAACGAGTCAAGAATGCGATGAAGATCCTTTGCCCTGTTATATGTTGGGAGAACTACTGATACACGTGTCATCACAATTAATTTTCCGAAAGTCCTTTTACAATATTTTTGAATAGCGAAAAATAATCAAAACAGCTCAACAATGACATCAATCTCATTTTACTCTTGTCATTTCCCATTACAGCTTTTTGAATTATACTTCTTCTAAACGGTCTTATAATTTCTACAAAATCTAAAAGAGATGTATTCACCCTTTGCAACCACCAATCCATTATTTCGCGCCACTGAAGCTCCGGCATTTTCTTGATGGATAACCGTAATTCTTTTATCGCACATTGAATATCTGTCACAAATAGCTTTCGAATCATCTGTAGACCCGTCATTCACTAAGATGATTTCGATGTCACTTTATGTCTGTCCTAATAGACTATCAACACATCTTTCTAAGTATCGGGATGAATTATGTACTAGAACAATGATTGAAACCATATTTAATTTTAACTCTAAACATTCTTTTTCTGCGTTGTTAATCAGAGTACCGCCATATACGGCGCCCACCGATAAATCATGCAAATCTGTTTTGCTTATTACTTCGTATGATTTTTTAGCAAACGGTTAGATAATGACATTCGCAACGAATCTTTTTGAGTCTTAGTCAAAGCAATGAGATAGGTCATTACGCATGTCGCGATTAAGCCTGTGATGGCAACCAGTGCTAATCTACCAAAACCATTTTCTATATTTATGTGGATATAATAGCTACAAATACATGGTAGTATTAAAACTAATGGTAATTTTATAATCGTAAAAATAAAAATCCTCAGTTTAAATTCAGGCACATTCTTATGTAAAATTATAATATTAGAAGCAAACGCAAGACAGTTGGTGAAAAATGCAATAATAAATGCGACTGAGGGTTGAGTTATGAACTTCAGCGCTATATAGATTGCCAACAGACTTATAAGATAGATCGAACCTGTTATAAAACTTATCATTTTAATTTGACCCGATGCATGAATACCAATGGTTATCACACTTGTAGTCTGAGCTACAATAGCAGTAAAGATGCTAATACGACTAAAGATTACCACATAATCTGGCACTTCTCTAAGCCAGAGCTTAAATATAAATGGAGTTTCTAACACTAACGGTATTGCCATTACGGCAAGAATCAGACTTGAAAACAGTGCGCCGTCGCCAATAAGTTCCTGGAATCTACTCCATGATTTTTGTGCATAGCTTTTAATTATCTGTGGCCTAAATGCAGTGATTATATTATACGATAATCCGGTAAGAACTCCATTAAGGACAGCTGCAATGGATGCAGCTCCATTAATTGCTACCCCAAAGAAAATATTAAGACTAAATGTAGTGCCTTGTGTTCGAATGGTAACGCAAGTGTTGCCATACAAATCCCATAAAGAGAATGTAAGCATAGGCTTAACAACTTCTTTGTTATATTTAAGAAAGGTTCTGGACTCGGCAAAATTTCTTAAACAATAGAAGCGGTAACTCATTGCGATTCCTATTGATACCAGTGTTATGCATAATGCATAAATTCACTACTGTCCACTAAAAATGGACGCGGTTAAAAGTTAAATAAATTCGGTTCACTTGAACCATAGAGAACATTGACATTTTTGAAATTCGATTTGTCGAAGAGGTCTCTCAGATGAGTCTTGTCAGTCAGCGAGATACCAAGAATCTGAAGCACTTCATAGA
>Ga0209064_1001781_pt1 | contig 29756 bp, 24 predicted proteins | sample Inofromicrocosms_FD_187498 | JGI IMG/M metagenome (GOLD analysis project Ga0209064, IMG submission 187498) | Mouse cecum microbial communities from Vienna, Austria - Inoculum for glucosamine and mucus D2O microcosms (SPAdes) (version 2) | ecosystem: Host-associated > Mammals > Digestive system >... | reverse complement strand
GACATTTATCCTTTGTAGATTGTTTAAATATATGAACAAACATAAACAAACACAAAGAATTATGTATCTGACCGATTTGACCGATGCTCAGAAGGAGTATATAAAAGGAACAATTCTCATGGACAACCGGCGTAGCAAATATGATTTTTTCTCATACTTGACGCGATAATCTACATAGATGTGAGCGGCTGCCAATGGCGACTGCTTCCGGAGGAATACCCCAAGTGGCAGACGGTCTATTACTATTTCAGGCGCAAACGATTGGAGATAGAAACGGCCTTCAGAGCCATGAAATCTTCCGGCTTCAACATCGAGGACACCCATATGCGTGATATGAACCGCATCGAAAGACTTGTCGCGATGGTCTGCATGGCTCTTGTATGGGTGTATCTCGTTGGTGAACATAAAGATATAAATATTAAACCGATAAAGATTCTGAAACATGGAAGAAAGGCAAAGTCGCTTGTCAAGTACGGTTTGGAGGAGATTTCGACCATATTTATGCGTCCGGCTTATACTCCAAAATTCGATGTTTTCAAATTTTTGTCATACTTAAAAATTTTATATAAATTTCATGCGCCAGCCCTGTATTTTTCCAATATGCTCTTGCACAATCAGAAAGATTTGGTTAACTTTGACGCGGTTCACGGGAGTTATCCTCACTGTCCCCGGGAAGCGACTAACCTAATTTTTAATTTAAATCTTATTATCATGAAAAAAAAACTACTGGGTCTGCTTGTCTCCTTGGCTGCGACATCCATGGCTTCTCCCCCATCCACCCAATTTGAGGCAGCTCAGCCTCTTGTGAATCCCGGAGAAGAACTTTACAGAATCCGTGTTACGCTCACCAATGTGGGCGTTCTGGAGAACAGAGGAGAGGGCTCCGCCTATCTCTGTATTGACGAACCAGATCAGGAGAACTCGCTATGTGGCTTTTCATTCACAGGAGAAATGAACCGCTCGGCGATATGGCGGTTCAACAGGACGCCCGACGGCAGATATACGATTGCCTGCAATGTGGGTCAATACATAGGCCACAGATCCGAAGACAGGGATGCCGACGACGAGATCGTGGCAAACAACAGTTATCTGCCATGCCGCAGTTTCGAGATAAACTATGAGAACGATGCCACCACCTTCTCGCTGGTATCAGACGGAGAATATCTGTCTGTAAACGGCGATGGCAAACTTGTCTTCTCAGACACTCCGGGAGAGTATTCGCGCTGGACCATGTCGCGGGCTTATCCCGAGTCTCTTGACCTTCCAAAGTTCTCTACTGATGAAAATCCGGTATACTACGTTCTTGACAACAAGTCAGCCGGCTATATGAAGCATGACAATAACCGACTGAGATGCGGCAGTCTGAGCAAGGAGTCATACTGGTATTTTGTCGAATCGGGCAGTATGGACGGATCATTCTATATCAAGAACAAGGAAGGCAATCTCAGTGTGCAGGGAAACACACAGAACGGCTATATGAACGTCGAGGAAACGGAAAATCCAATCACAATCATGTTCTATATGCTTGAGGGAAATGAGGACAATGGCTGGAGCATGACATTCCGTCATCATAACCTTTCAACCTTCACGAAAGACAATCAGCTGACCCTCTGCTATATATCAAGCTGGAAATGGATTCAGGGAACTTCCCCCTCATTCCAAGAAAGTGCGGATCAGTACAGTTGGAGGTTTATAGAGGCAAATGTGGCTGCCGACCAGGCTCTCATAGAGGCCAAAGAGGATGCGGTGTCCGAGCTTAAAGCTTATAAGAGCTATTCTCCTTGGTGTCATCAGCTGCTCGACGATGCCGTCGTGCAGATAGAGTCGGTGAATCGCGATTCGTTTGAGTCGCCTGAAGACGCCATTGCCGAGATTGTCCGGCTCAAGGACGAGTCAATCACCGCATACTATTTGCAGCTTGCGAGAGAGGCACGAGGAAACACTGTGAAGATTTCCAACATGCGCCGTCGCTCACATGAGAATGCGGCAGAGACCGGATGGTATATTTGCTCGAAAGAGACAGACGGAATCATCACCGTGAACACTACCTCCACTCCAGATTATTCAGGCATATGGGATCTTGAACCGGTGGAATCAAACGAATCGACTTTCAGAATACGCAATCAGAACGGCGTGTATATCTGCGAGCCCACGAACGGACAGACCGTGAAGACCACCTATGAGGCGTCGGAGGCCGGAGAATTCTGGCTCTACCCTTATGCCAATGCCCTTCGTTTCATGACCGTGAGCAATGTCTCGCTCAATTTGGACACCGCCGGCTCGGATCTGGTGGGATATGCGTATAATGACGCAGGCAGCACCTGGACATTCGAGAGTGTGACAGTGATTAAGGAGGGCAAGCCCGACGTCGTGCTGTCGACCGACGAAGAGAAGCAACTTTACATTATCCGTAGTGCCGCCGACCCCGATGACATTCTCATGTTTGACGATAATGGTATCGCGCTCACTCATGGGGCTTTGGGAGAGGGTTCATATTGCTACTTCTATGGCTCAAACGATTTTGGCGACGGCATTCAGATCGAAAGCCAGTATTATGGCACCCGTCTTTATTACTCGTATCCTTTCTTCTGGAACATGAAGGATGGCTGGAAGACGGATAAGAGCTTCAATCTGTATATGGTCAAGAACGGAGAGGAGGGACAGAATAGCTACGTGATATCTTATTGCTATCCTCCCACAGAGACCTCCTGTCTCAGCAGGCTTTCAATCGATCCGGATCATCAGTATTTCACGGGCCTTGGCTCACCTGATGACGTGGAGAACACAAGCTGGATTCCCGAACCTGTCGCAGGAGTGGATCATGAACTCATATTCAACTCCTCGCGCCGCGTGATTCTTGATGAAATTGTTTCGTACAAGAATGCCGTGCCGTGGGCACAGGATCTTTTTGAAGAGGTAATCGATTACATCAGCGGGTGTAAGATGACTGATTTCGCACCTCAGTCTACGGAGGCTGTGGCCAACCTGAAAATGTATTACAACGATGCTCTTGTCCGGATTGAGGAGCGGCTTGAGATTGAACCAGACGGAGACTGGGTTACTATCGCCAACGTAAGACGCAGCGGAGAAAACGGTATCGAATATCTGGCGGTTGCCGAAGATGGCCTCAATACTGTCGGCGAACTGAGCGACAAGGCGATATGGCAACTTGTATATGTAAGCAACGGCCGATATCACCTCTGTAACGCAGAAGGCTGGTACATCGGGACTCTCGGCGAACAGGTGCCTGTGACTACCAACGAGTCGGAGGCTGGTTTGTATATGCTTGATCTGGCAGGGGGCTATCTTCGTCTGGCAGACCGTAACAATCCCTCGACACGGACTCTCAATCTTGATGCTTATGAAGGTATGGCCGGAGTGGCATCTGCTTCAGATCCTGGATCGGCATGGACATGCAGTCTTACAATCAATGACAATGTCAAAGAGATAGGCGAAGAGACTGTATCAGGAAAGGCTGTCTATTACAATATATCGGGTGCAAGGGTTCAGAACGGCAGTCTTGCTCCCGGAGTGTACGTGCGTGTAAAAGACGGATCGGCGTGCAAGGTAATAGTGAAATGAATCGTAACAGGTAAATAATAATGAAAGTCATGAGTCCAATTTTTGTCATAGCAGCAGCCGCAATCTATGCAGCTGCTGCATACTCCGAGGCTTCGGCAACGGTTACTGCCATATCTGAAAGACAAGAAGGAGTGCGAGAGTTTATTGTGGATATGAACGGTCATCTGACGCAGGCGCCCGCGTATGCTGGCCCGGATGAAGAATCGGTGCTGACGTTCCGTTATTGCGGAGACCCTGTCACCGGCCTTGCCACCGGAGATTCCGACGATGTTGAAAACTGTGCGGCCATACTCCTGCCGGGTTCGTTGACGGAGCGCTACGCTGGCACTGAGGTGATGTCGGTTGTGATATGCAGCGGCTTCAATGTGTCAAACTGGAGAGTGAACAATGTGACTGACGCGACTGTCTTCCTAAGTCATGACATATTCAATGATGAACCCTTCATGACACAGCGCGGGCGTCTAAGCAAAACATCAATGACATGGTCGGAGATAAAGTTTGAGAATCCATATGTGCTTGAGGCCGGCAAACCCCTGTATATCGGATATAAGGTGACGCGTCCTACGAACGATGACTGTGTGTTTGTGGCTGATCGGATTAAAGTCGACAACGACTGCAGCTTCTGGGTGAACTATTCTCTGGATGGTGAACGGAAATGGGAAAACTGGGCGCCTATCTACGGAAGCCTGTGCATCCAGGTGAGATTGAGGGGAGAGGCTCTGCCTGTCAACGATGTGGAGATCGTTTCGGGCAGAATACCGGCGCAGGTTCCGAAAGGTGATTTCAACACAAGTTTCACGATACGCAATATCGGTGTCAACCCGTTAACGTCGGTCGGCTATGTGTGCAGGGTCGGCGACAATGAGGTGGAAAAAGAATATTCATTCCCGACGCCTATTGAATTCAGCGAGACGGCGACCATAACCGAGACGCTGGTGTGTCAGGATTATGGAATAGATATCCCGGTCGGAATTACGGTGACATCAGTCAACGGAGAGCCCGACATCGATATGTCGAACAACATTACCGAGGGACTGACGCTCTGTCTTGATCCGGCTCAGGGTTATGACCGCAGTATGGTCATGGAGGAAGGGACCGGACTGTGGTGTGGGAACTGCCCCCGTGGCATAGCCTCTATGGAATATATGAAAGAGAAATATCCCGACAGATTTATCGGTATAGGAGCTCACTACAATGACATAATGCAGATAACCGACGAGGAGCATTCCTACAAAAAGCAGTTTGAGATGTATTCCAATTTTCCGCATGCACGTTTCAATCGTAATGATGAGATCTATGGGGTAAGCATATTTGATTTCGGCCCCTTTGTGGAGAGTGTCTTTCTGTCGGAGACGTCGATGCCGTCAATGGCCGGCATGACAATGCAGCTCTATTATACAGACGAGACTAAATCGGAGATAAACGTCGAGACTCAGACGGAGTTCGCTTTTGACAATGACAAGCCTTTCCGCATCTCGCTTGTGCTTCTGGAGAATGGAGTAGGACCCTATGCGCAGTCAAACGGATATGCCGGCTCCAGCTCAGACTGCGGAGGATGGGAGAACCGGGATGCTAATGCTGTCTATATGTTTGATGATGTGGCGAGATATGTCGATGACTATCTCGGAGTGGAGAATTCCTTGCCTACTGTGAAAAATGCGAAGGTCAGCTATGGTTACAATGCCATTCTGCCGGTCGCCCCTCTCGCATCGAAAGAGGATTTCGATGTGGTGGCTATGCTGGTCAACAGTGAGACCGGTGTAATCGAGAACGCAGTGTCATGTCATGGAGGAGAGCATCTCGCCATAAAAGAGTTCTCGCAAGTGGAAGATCTGACATCCGACGGTGTCATGCGTGCTTCGGCATCGGGAGTGCCTGGAGGAGTGTTGATAAACGGCTCTTATGACAGAATCGAAATCTGCAGAACCGCAGGTATGGCTGTCGCGTATAAAGGCGCCGGAGCGTTCATCGCTCTTCCAGAAGGTATTTATATAGTGAGGATAGACGGCGGCCGCCCCGCAAAAATCCTTGTCAGATGAGAAATAGGCTGCAGGATTCAGAAAGTGGATCCTGCAGCCTGTGTATTTCCGCAGCTTGCGTATTTTCGAAATTGACACCTGAGACAGGCATCGTGAGCAGCGATAAATATCATATACCTATTAGCAGTTTTCATGGAGAAAAGTCGCCAGACTTTTCCTTTGCGGCGAGGGTGTTGCCCTTGGGCGTTTGGGGATACGTTTATATCTTGCGCCAAAACTTCTAAAAAAACGTTTGAAGGCTGTCGCTTGATGTCTTTCCGGAAGCATTCTCCCATAGTTCCCTGGTGCTTTTCACGCTGCTTCTTGTGGGAGGGGAAGGAATTTACCATTATTATGAAAACTCATACCAATGAAGCCACACGAGGAGCCGGCTATGATATATTTGTGTTATCTTTGCATGTGGAAATCATTGTCTTGACGATTGTGATGCCCGTTTCAGTCATTATAACACTTTCTCCCTATGGAAAAAAAGAACGATAAAGAGTATGCTGTGGCGAACCTTGCGTCAATCGACGACTATAACAAACTCTATGGCCTGCCGACACTTCATCCGCTTGTGGCGGTGATTGACTTGAAGAAGGCAACGAAAGTTGTCAACCGCATTAAAATGGAATATGGCATTTATGCCCTGTTCCTGAAGAACAACAGCAATTGCAGGGTGCTGTATGGCAGGGAGCCGTATGATTATCAGGAAGGCACTGTCACAAGTTTCTCTCCCGGGCAGATCATAGGGGTAGAAATGAAAAATGATGAACTGGCCTCCGACGCCATAGGTCTTTTGTTCCATCCCGACATATTATATGGCACTCCCCTTGGCGACAAAATCAATCAGTTCAGATATTTTGATTATTCCCAACGTGAGGCGCTTCATCTTTCCGACACTGAAAGAGCATTGTTTGTGGAGTGTGTCGAGAAAATAAATCAGGAATTGCAACACCCTGTCGACCATCACTCAGCCTCGGTGATTTCCGCCAACATTCTTGTGCTGCTTGAATATATCGACCGATTCTACGACCGGCAGTTCATCACTCGCCACAAGGTGAATTCAGACATTGTGGCCAACTTCGAGCGACAATTGCGTGAATATTACAACGACCCTCATTGCGACGTGGTGCCGAGTGTGGCTTATTTTGCCGGCAAAGCAAATCTGACACCGGGATATTTCGGCGACCTTGTAAAAAAAGAGACGGGAATCACAGCGCAGGACACCATCTCAAGACATATCATAAATGTTGCATGTCAGCGCCTGTCAGCCACCGACAATGATATAAGCATAATAGCCTACGACCTCGGTTTTCAATATCCACAACATTTTTCAAGGCTTTTCAAAAGAATAACAGGGCAAAGTCCCACAGAATACCGCAAAATCCGCAGCAACTGATTTAACAAATTTAATTCATAAAAAAGCCCGGGGACATCCGCTTATGCAAGCAAGATGGCACCAGGCTTCTTGAGTTTTAATAATACAGATTTAAATACTTAATCCACGGCTTGATAATAAACTTCCTGAAGTCGATATTGCTTCATTTTGCCTTCTTTTATCAGGTATAGCAATGCGAGGCACAACTCGGTGTGAGTATAATCGCAAAGTGCTGAAAGTTCCTTGAATGTGTATTGGTAACCAGCCACCAGTTTTTGAAACAGGTTCTTGGCATTATCTGTTACAGCTGATATTGTCATACTACAATCGTGCTAAAATTATTGTTTGTTTTTCTTTTGTTTCTTTATCCATATAACGTTTGAGCGACCAATTTTGTTCATCCCATATTTGCCGATTTTATGTTCAAAATCTCCTGACAATATTATTCCTTCATGACAAAGTCCATCTCTCAAGCGCCAACCGACTTTTATTAGCTTATCAAGCTGATTATATAAGAAATTCGCTATGACTTTGCAAGAAATCAGAAGGGAAATAAAAACTATGGCAATGACAATCAATACATCTCCCGGACTTTGGAGCGAAGATGCACGAATATTCACCGAAGAGGCGGAACGCAATGGCAAATTGCCTACGCCAAAACTTTCGGAATCACAGCGCAAAATCGCTCCGGAGTCGGGGAACCTCGCCGTGAAGGCGCTCCTAATTGCAAGTCTGAACGAAACCTCGACGGTGTGTCATGTTTATCTTTCTCGCGGGCCGGCCAACCTCATATTTCACGCATTTGCACAATTTTTAAACAATTATGCACGATATTTTCACTTACCTATTCAATTGTCCCCCCTTTCTATAATATTTTAAAACCTCATTTGATTCAAATTTACTATCTTTGCAGTGCGATTCAAGATATCGTCTTCTCGTATTTAACCTGACATTTCAAAATTGAAAATAGTAATACAATGAAAAAAGAGACACTTAACCTCGCAGCCGACAACATCAGAATCCTGGCTGCATCTATGGTTGAAAAAGCGAAATCAGGCCACCCCGGCGGCGCCATGGGCGGTGCGGATTTCATCAATGTGCTTTATAGCGAATATCTCGTTTTCGACCCCGCAGACCCGACATGGAACGCCCGCGACCGATTCTTCCTCGACCCCGGCCACATGGCTCCGATGCTCTATGCCCAACTCGCCCTCATCGGGAAATTCTCTATGGACGAACTCAAGCAGCTCCGCCAGTGGGGAAGCCCCACAACCGGCCACCCCGAGTTTGACATAGCCCGCGGCATCGAGAACACTTCAGGCCCCCTCGGACAGGGACACGCTTTCGCAGTGGGCGCAGCTATTGCCGCCAAGTTCCTTGCAACCCGCACAGGCAACCCCGGATTTGCTAAAGAAACAATCTACGCCTACATCTCCGACGGCGGAATCCAGGAGGAGATTTCTCAGGGCGCCGGACGCATCGCCGGTCATCTCGGCCTTGACAACCTCATCATGTTCTATGACTCCAACGACATCCAGCTCTCAACATCCACATCAGAGGTGACAAACGAAGACACCGCCATGAAGTATCGCTCATGGGGCTGGAACGTGATGGAGATTAACGGTCATGACGTAGACGAGATTCGCACAGCTCTCGACGCGGCAAAGGCCGAGACCGAACGTCCTACCCTCATCATCGGCAAGTGCATCATGGGCAAAGGCGCACGCAAGGCCGACAACACTTCTTATGAATGCAACTGCAAGACCCATGGAGCTCCTCTCGGAGGCGACGCTTATCGCAACACTATCGTCAACCTCGGAGGAAATCCCGACGATCCGTTTGTAGTGTTCGACGAAGTTAAGGAGCTTTATGCAGAACGCGCCAAGGCTCTCGAAGGAATCGTGGCTGAGCGCAGAGGCGTAGAAAGCGAATGGGCTAAAGCAAATCCTGAGAAAGATGCTGAAGTGGCTGAATGGTTTGAAAACAAGGCTCCCGAAATCGACTGGAGCAAAGTGCAGCAGAAAGAGAACGACGCCACTCGCAATGCTTCGGGAGCAGTGCTCGCAGAACTTGCAAAGCAGGTGCCTAACATGGTGTGCTCTTCTGCCGACCTTTCCGAGTCTGACAAGACAATCTCTTTCCTCAAGCAGACCCATGCCTTCACAAAGGGCGACTTCTCAGGAGCATTCCTCCAGGCAGGTGTTGCCGAGCTCACAATGGCTTGCTGCTGCATAGGCATGGCGCTCCACGGAGGAGTGATTGCCGCTTGCGCAACATTCTTCGTGTTCTCCGACTATATGAAGCCTGCAGTGCGCATGGCTGCCCTCATGGAGCTCCCTGTGAAATTCATCTGGACTCACGACGCATTCCGCGTGGGTGAAGACGGACCCACTCACGAGCCTGTTGAGCAGGAAGCGCAGATTCGCCTAATGGAAAAACTTCGCAACCACCATGGCCGCAACTCCGTGCTTGTGCTTCGTCCCGCCGACGCCGAGGAAACAACACAGGCATGGAAGCTCGCCATGGAGAATGTCTACACTCCCACTGCTCTGATCCTGTCTCGCCAGAACATCAACAATCTCCCCGCCGGCAATGACTACTCACAGGTGGCAAAAGGCGGATATATTGTTGAAGGCTCCGACGCAAACCCCGACGTAGTGCTCGTCGCCACAGGTTCAGAGGTTGCCACTCTCGTTGAAGGCGCAAACCTTCTGCGCAATGACGGGCTGAAAGTCCGCGTGGTGTCTGTTCCGTCTGAAGGATTGTTCCGCACTCAGCCTGCCGAATACCAGGAGACAGTGCTTCCCAAGGGAGTGAAGAGATTCGGTCTCACAGCCGGACTCCCCGTCAACCTCCTCGGCCTCGTCGGCACAGATGGCAAAATATGGGGTCTTGAATCATTCGGATTCTCCGCTCCCTACAAGGTGCTCGATGAGAAACTCGGATTCACACCTGACAATGTCTACACACAGGTCAAGACCATGTTTTGAGCATCATGACAAACGATGCGAGCCAGCATAGTCTATCAATTCATTTATAGTCTATCAGCTCATTTAAAGAGAGAGGAATCGGCAGACCAACCCCTGCTGATTCCTCTCTCTCTTAATCTTCTTAATCCAGTTTTAAATCTTCTTAATCCAATTAATACATTATATTCAAAAACCTTAACAATGCCCTTATTGTTATGAATTCAAACGCACCTAAGGGTTGTCCTTACTTCTATTCATCATTTATTTGCTATGGAAAACACACCCCGAAAAGAATACGACGTCATAATTATAGGCGGCGGCGCCACAGGAGCCGGAACCGCCCGCGACTGCGCCCTGAGAGGTCTCAAGACCATCTTGGCGGAGCGCCTTGACTTCACCGCCGGAGCAACCGGACGCAACCACGGGCTCCTTCACAGCGGCGCAAGATATGCCCACACCGACCCGGAATCAGCCTCCGAGTGCATCAAAGAGAATATTATTCTGAAACGCATTGCCCGTCATTGCGTGGAAGAGACAAGCGGATTGTTCGTGACTTTACCCGAAGACGACCTTAACTATCAGGATGCATTAGTCAATGACTGCTTCAAAGCCGGGATACATGTTGACGTGCTCGACCCTAAAGAGGCCGTAAAGATTGAGCCTGCCGTAAATCCGGACATCATCGGCGCTGTAAAAGTGCCGGACGGCTCAATCGACCCTTTCCGGCTAACCACTGCAAACGTGCTTGACGCAAGAATGCATGGAGCCGACATAATTACTTATCACGAGGTAATCGGTTTCGAGAAAAGCGGCAACTCGATTACCGGAGTCAGATTGCGCAACCATCACAATGGAGAAGAGACCGTAATTCATGGAAAAGTCACAATAAACGCCGCCGGAATCTGGGGACATCATATCGCTAAACTTGCCGGCGTGAATATCAACATGTACCCCGCCAAGGGAGCGTTGTTGATTTTCGGACATCGCGTCAACAACATGGTCTTAAATCGATGCCGCAAGCCGGGAGACGCCGACATCTTAGTGCCGGCTGACACAATATCCATAATAGGCACGACATCCACAAGAATACCGTTTGATGAAATCGACCATATGGAAGTCACCCCGGAAGAAGTCGACCTCCTGCTTCGCGAAGGAGAAAAACTCTCGCCGGCGCTTGCCTACACCCGTGTGCTCAGGGCCTACGCCGGTGTGCGTCCGCTCGTAGCCGATGACAGCGACCCTACCGGACGAAGCATCAGCCGCGGAATCGTGTGCCTTGACCATGCCAAGCGCGACGGGCTTGAAGGTTTTATCACCATCACCGGCGGAAAACTGATAACCTACAGGCTGATGGCAGAAGAGGCCACAAACCTCGCATGCAAAAAACTGAATATAAACAAGCCTTGCGAAACTGCCGAGATTCCTCTGCCGGGTTCAGAGCCTGACTCCAAAGACGAGGAACGCAGGGCGCATATCATCGAGCTCAGCACTGAGCAAAAAGCAGCAGAAGGGAGACACGGCAGCTGGACAGGAAAAATAGAGTCGCGTTCAGACTCCGACGATGCCCTTGTGTGTGAATGCGAGCAGGTGAGCGTGGCTGAAGTGAACTATGCCATTAATGAGCTGCATGTGCATAATCTGATAAATCTTCGCCGCAGAACACGCCTCGGCATGGGCACATGCCAGGGCGAGCTTTGCGCATGCCGCGGGGCCGGGCTGCTCGACAAGCACGACAACTGTTCCGACCGTTCGCTCAAGGACCTCGCATCGTTCATGGAAGAACGCTGGCACGGAATGTATCCTGTATGCTGGGGCGAGACACTCTGCGAAGTGCAGTTCACGTCATGGCTCTATCAAGGGGTGATGGGCCTTGGCGACAGTCATTTATGATTCAGACAGCGGCACGGCCGCTAAACTTATAACACGACAATTATGAGGTTCGACAATATAATCATAGGTGGAGGCCTGAGCGGCCTCATTGCGGCAGTGGTTTCTCAGAGAGCAGGGAAAAAGACTGCCATAATATCGGCCGGGCAGAGCGCGCTGCATTTTTGGTCGGGCTCTTTTGAATTTTTAGGCAATATTGACGGCAACATGGTCATCGACCACCCGCTCATGGAGGCGGAACGTCTTCCTGACTCTCATCCTTACAAAAAAATAGGGATACCTCACACTGCCGAGCTTCTCTCCAAGGTTGCCCCCCTGCTTCAAGAGGCGGGGATAAAAGTGAAAGGCTCCCTTGAGAGAAACCATTACAGGCTCACCCCAATGGGGTTTCTGAAACCGGCGTGGCTAACGCTCGACGAATATTTCATGGCAGACCATCCATCTCAGATTGAAGGGAAAAAATACGCAATCGTAAATATCGCGGGATATATCGACTTTTATCCGAATTTTCTGAGAAACGGGCTGGACAAGCATGGAGCCTCATGCACTATCTCCGCTATCGACATCCCGCAGCTCGCGCCATTGCGCAAAAGCACCACTGAGATGAGAGCCACCAACATGTCGCGATTCCTGCGCAATGACGCCGTGGATTCACTCGCAAAAGAAATCAACATGGCATCGAGAGGAGCCGACGAAGCTATCGTTCCGGCGGTGCTGGGAATGTTTAGCGACGAGCCGGTGCGCCGGCTACGGAATCAGATCGACAGGCCCGTAAATTTCATTGCCACTACTCCGGCCTCCGTGCCGGGCGTGAGATGTCAGCTGAGCCTGCGTGACTATTTTATAAGACTCGGCGGCACATTCATTCCCGGCGACACCGTAAAGAAAGGAGTCTTTGATGGCCAAAGACTGAAACGTGTATACACCGTGAATTTCGGGGATATGCCCATAGAGGCCGACAATTTCGTGATTTGCACAGGCAGTTTCTTCGGCCACGGGCTTATTGCCAATATCGACCGCATATATGAGCCGATATTCGGCCTCGACCTCAATGAAACAGGCGACCGCACAAAATGGTATGACAAAGACTTCTTCTCTCCGCAGCCTTATATGGGGACAGGCGTCACCACCGACTCTGAATTCCGACCGTCGCTGAACGGCCACACAATCGAAAACCTTTATGCCACCGGCGCTCTCCTTGCCGGATTCAACGCTCTCAAAGAGGGGTCGGGCGCAGGAATCACCCTTGCGACGGCTCTGCACGCAGCCTCAAAAATATGTTCTTAACCGGCGATTACAAACCTTTAATTGAAAAGCGATATGGATCTCCAGCAACAAAATATAAGCGACAACAATTTTGAATCGTGCATAAAGTGCACTATTTGCACCGTATATTGCCCTGTCACTGCGGTAAATCCCGACTATCCGGGTCCCAAACAGGCCGGCCCGGATGGAGAGCGCTACCGGCTTAAGAAACCTTTCTTCTATGACGAAGCCCTGAAATACTGCCTAAACTGCAAACGCTGTGAGGTGGCATGCCCCAACAACGTGAAAATTGGCGACATTATTCAGGCGGCACGCATAAAATACAGCAGCCACAAGCCTTCTCTGCGCGACACTATGCTCGCCAACACCGACTTCATGGGCTCGATGGCTACGGCCATGGCGCCGATTGTGAATTTCACTCTCGGGCTGAAACCCGTGAAACTGATTCTTGACAAGGTGATGAAAATTGACAATCATCGCACGTTCCCGAAATATTCCTCAGAAAAATTCGAGACATGGTTCCGCAAGGAAGCCGCCGAGAAGCAAGAGGGCTATGCAAGGAAAGTGTCGTATTTTCACGGATGCTACGTAAACTATAATTTCCCGCAACTCGGCAAAGACCTTGTAAAAGTTCTGAATGCGCTCGGCATAGGCGTGAGGCTGCTCAACGGCGAAAAATGTTGCGGGGTAGCGAAAATAGCCAACCGATGCATAGATGAGGCCACTCGCGACGGCCGGCAAAATCTTAAAGCAATTCGAGAGGCCGTGGAACGAGGTGACGACGTGGTTGCCACATCATCTACCTGCTGCTTCACACTTCGCGACGAGTATCCGCATCTCCTGAAACTTGACAACCATGACGTGCGCGACCACATTGAACTCGCCACCCGCCTGATCTACCGGCTTATCGACAATGGAGACGTTAAAATAGTATTCCGCAACGACTATCATAAAAGGGTGGCATATCATGTGCCTTGCCACATGGAGAAACTTGGCTGGACAATCTATTCTACATCTCTGCTGAAGATGATTCCCGGGCTTGAGTTTATTCACCTCGACTCTCATTGCTGCGGAATAGCCGGCACATATGGCTTCAAAAAAGAGAACTATGAATACTCCCAGGGCATAGGAGAGCCGCTGTTCAGGCAGATTAAAGAGAGCGGATGCGATTTCGTGGCCTGCGATTGCGAAACTTGCAAATGGCAGATTGAAATGTCAGCAGGAGTGTCCGTTCTTAACCCTGTTTCCGTGCTTGCCGACGCAATCGACGTTGAAAAAACCATGCTTGCAAATTCTTCACCGTCTTAAACCTTACGGACCTTTGCCCCGAATCTTAATAATTTAATGCTTAAATACCATGGAAAAATACATTCTCTCCCTTGACCAGGGAACAAGCAGCAGCCGAGCCATTGTCTTCGACCATATAGGCAACATCTGCTCTTCAGCGCAACATGAGTTTCCTCAGATATTTCCTAAGTCAGGATGGGTGGAGCATAATCCTCACGACATCTGGAGCTCTGAGGCTTCGGTGATAGCCGAAGCGATTTCCAAAATAGGCATCAACGGCCACAACATAGCGGCCATCGGTATCACTAATCAGCGAGAAACGACAATAGTGTGGGACGCCGACACAGGCGAGCCTGTCTACAATGCCATCGTGTGGCAAGACCGACGCACCTCGGAATATTGCGACCGGCTTCGCGAAGAGGGTTATGCCGATATGATTCAGCAGAAAACAGGACTGATAATCGACGCCTATTTCAGTGCCACAAAGGTGAAATGGATTCTTGACAATGTGCCGGGAGCACGCAAGCGTGCTGAAGAAGGGAAACTCAGATTCGGCACTGTCGACTCCTGGCTTATCTCTTGCCTGACCCGCAACCGGGTGCATGTCACAGACGTCACCAACGCTTCGCGCACAATGTTCTTCAACATACACACTCTCGAATGGGACCGCGAACTCCTCGAACTTTTCGGAATCCCGCTGTCGATGATGCCTGAAGTGAAGCCGAGCAGCGGAATAATGGCTTACACCGCCACGACAATATTTGCACACGAAATTCCGATCGCAGGAGTGGCCGGCGACCAGCAGGCTGCCTTGTTCGGACAGATGTGTGTGCAGCCCGGAGCTGTGAAAAACACTTATGGCACAGGGTGCTTCCTACTCATGAACACCGGCGGCAAGCCTATAATCTCCAAAAACCGCCTCCTCTCAACTATAGCCTGGCAGATTGGAGACAAAGTGACTTATGCGCTTGAAGGCTCGATATTTGTAGGAGGCTCCGTGGTGCAATGGCTTCGCGACGGGATGCACTGCATACACTCGTCGGAAGAAGTGGAGGCTTTGGCAGCTTCTGTGCCTGACACAGACGGCGTTTATTTCGTGCCTGCCCTCACGGGCCTTGGCGCCCCTTATTGGGACCAATATGCCAGAGGCTCCATTTCCGGCATCTCAAGAGGCACCACCACTGCCCATATAGCACGCGCCGCCCTCGAGGGGATTGCTTATCAGACCTATGACATTGTTAAAGCCATGGAGCGCGATTGCGGTCTTGAAATGGCTAATCTTAAAGTAGACGGCGGAGCGTCGCGCAATAACCTTCTAATGCAGTTCCAAAGCGACATACTCAACACGGAGGTGCTTCGCCCGAAAGTGACAGAAACGACAGCTCTCGGAGCCGCATATCTTGCCGGACTTGCCGTAGGATACTGGAAAGACACTGAAGAAATAAACGAGCAGTGGCAGATCGACCGCCGGTTCCATCCTTCCGATGATCGCGAGAAAGTGAAAAAAGAGCTTCGCGGATGGCATAACGCAGTGTCGCGAGTAATCACAAAAGACACTATCTGAATCTCCCGTCAACCCTATATTCATATTATTATGGAAGCTATCGAAATACCGGTTTTCCTGCAATGTTTCTTTGAATTTCTTGGCACTTTTGTCATGATTCTCCTTGGGTGTGGCGTAGTGGCCTGCACCACGCTCAAAGGCTCGAAAGGGAACGGAGGCGGCTGGATTGTAATCACCCTCGCATGGGGACTGGCAGTGATGTGCGGAGTGTTCATCGCCGGGCCTTACACGGGAGCACATCTGAACCCGGCCGTGACGCTTGGCCTCGCAATGGCAGGAAAATTCGACTGGGGAATGGTGTTGCCCTATATCATATCACAGTTTGTCGGGGCATTTCTCGGCGGAGTCGTGGTCTACGTTTTCTATAAAGACCATTTCGACATCACCGAAAGCAAGGAAACCAAGCTCGGGGTGTTCTCCACCATCCCGGCTATAAAGAATCTGCGCCGAAATTTCATCTCTGAGGCAATAGGCACATTCGTGCTCATACTTGTAATCCTTTTCCTTGCCGAAAGAGGCAACACATCTGAAGTGGGGCTCGGCTCAATCGGGGCCCTTCCGGTTGCCCTTCTTGTGGTTGTGATCGGAATGGCCCTCGGCGGCACCACGGGCTATGCCATCAACCCTGCCCGCGACATCGGCCCCCGCTTCGCCCACCATATCCTCCCGATCAAAGGGAAAGGCGACAGCCAGTGGAAATATGCATGGGTGCCGCTCGCAGGCCCGATAATCGGAGCCGCGTTCGCCGTGCTCGTGTTTAAACTCTATCTCCTCGCCTACCCTGCCCCGCAACTCTGTTTTTAACAAAATGCTCCATAACCTCATCGGCCCCGACAGGCCGATCACCTGCCAAGCGGATGTCCCAACGGGATGTCCGCTTGCTCTTTTAGCATTTTTTTTGTAAATTCGCATCGCGGTTACAGACCGCACGCATTCATAACGATAAAACCTATAACAGTATCATGAAACGCATTCTTATCACTTCTTTGATATGCGCGGCGGCTGCTTCTGCGTTTGCGGCTAACGATGGAGGCATCGACGCCTCCATGCTCTCTCGCCTCCGCTCTTCTTTCAAAAATGAAGGCTCCGACAAGGCTATTGTCAATGCTCTGCGCGGCACAGACATCGACGTGCTGGCCACCAGCGCCGAAAACAAGAACCTGTTTGACAGCAATTTCTCAAACAGGGTGAAAAGCAAAGGGATAACAGACCAGAAATCTTCCGGCAGATGCTGGCTTTTCACAGGGCTGAACATTCTGCGCTCTCAGATCATGGCCGGGCACGACATCCCGGAGCTTGAGCTCTCGCAGAACTATAACTTTTTCTACGACCAGCTTGAGAAGGCCAACCTGTTTCTGCAAGCCATTATCGACACCTCCTCTCTCCCTTCCGACGACAAGAAGGTGGAATGGCTCTTCCAGCATCCGCTTAGCGACGGCGGGCAGTACACAGGTCTTTCCGACAATCTCATGAAATATGGCATTGTGCCGAAAAGCGCTATGGTTGAAACTTTCTCCAGCTCCAACTCTGCCAAAATGGGACGCATGGTGAGCCGCAAGCTTCGTGAACAGGGGCTCGCGCTCCGCAAAATGGCCGCCGACGGGGCATCGTCTTCTGAATTGGCAGCGGCAAAAGAGGCCGACCTGAAGGAAGTTTACAGGATTCTCGCACTAACCCTCGGCGTGCCGCCTACCGAGTTCACCTGGACACGCAAGGACAAAGACGGGAATGTGGTCAGCACAAAGACCTACACGCCTCAGCAATTCTATAAGGAATTTGCAGGGAACGACCTCAAGAATGACTATGTGATGCTCATGAACGACCCCTCTCGCGAGTATTACAGACTCTATGAAATAGACTATGACCGCCACACCTACGACGGAAGCAACTGGACATATATCAATCTCCCGGTCGACGAGATAAAGAAAATGGCCATAGAGAGCATCAAGGGAGACGAGATGATGTATTTCTCTTGCGACGTAGGCAAATTCCTCGACCGTGAACGCGGGCTCCTCGACCCGGGCAACTATGACTATGACGACCTGTTTGGCGTGAAGTTCGGCATGGATAAGGCCGACCGTATCCGCACATTCGACAGCGCATCGTCCCACGCCATGACGCTCGTGGCCGTAGACCTCGACAGCAATGGCAAGCCTGTCAAATGGATGGTGGAGAACAGCTGGGGGCCTGGGGCAAACGACGGGCACCTTATAATGACAGACCGCTGGTTTGACGAATACATGTTCCGTCTTGTTGTCAACAAAAAATATGTCCCGGCCGAGACACTCAAAATCCTCAAACAAACACCCACGCTCCTACCGGCCTGGGACCCCATGTTTATCGACCGTTAAAACGCACTTTTGTGATAATCCCCGGTTCCGCAGAGCCGGGGATTATCATTCATTATAACTTTGCAGAAAACCGCGAATAACCTCCGTTGCAATTTTATCATAATTCAACAAACATTGAAAAATGTAAAAAATTTGCGGTTCTCAATATTTATTTGTAATTTTGCACTCAATACTCGTCAATCCATTTGAGGAAAGACCTGCTTATCTTTAAGCAACACACAGTTATCTGTATCGTGCTTGAAAGGCTTTACATATTGCACTTGCACCTCTGCCACAACCAGTTATTGATGATGCAGGGGGTCGGTAAGAATTGCCTCTGTTTTTAGGAAGGTTAGACTTCTCTCTACAATGCAAAACTCTGCAACACAGACGGCTATAACCTCCAACATTCACATCGGATTCGGGTCTGCCCCCGACATTCTCTCAGCGCTCCACGCTGAGGCTCTGTCGCGCGGAGGTGCCACAGCCAAGGCATACCTGAAGGCGCTGGCGTCTTTCTCACGATTTTTATCCGACAGGCAGGAATCTCCGGGCTGTCCTTCCGAGGCCATGCTCGCGGATTGGTATGCCTGTATGTCTATAGAAGGGCTGTCGCCCAAAACAGCATCCTACTATTTTGACTGCCTGCACTCCCTCTACAACTCACTGGAATCGGGATGCCGCGCATTCACTATTGTGAAAGAGAGAATACACGCATCCCGCTCACTCCCAAAATCCGTAATCGACGATGAGGCTGCCGCCCGCGTATGCAATCTGGCACGGATAGCCCCCTCTCTCAAGGGTTCCGACGGAGTTTTCGCGTCGATTATAATTTTCTCTCTACTCAACGCCGCCCTCGACCCATCGGAAATTGCCATGATGAAAAAGGAGCAGACGGAAACTCTCGACGAAGGATGCGCGGAGATTGCACAACGATTCATAGACCCGAAGCGCAAATACATATTCCCGCTTCAGCAGGCTTCGCGCACCCCACGCCAACTGGCAGAGCATGTAAACAACGGAATAATTTCCCTCCTGAAATCAAGAGGCATACCCACCCTTGGAAATGCGCTCAACACTCTTCGCTCCTATTGGGCTTACGCGGCAATCCGCTCTGGAGCATCAGGCTCCGAGACACTTGTTGCCCTTGGGCACAAACCCGTAGGACTACCTGCTCTCATACCCTGCAGCCCATCTGACGCAGACGATTTCCGCATCGAGGCTTTGCGCTACGACATTGGGCGCATATTTGCCGACAATCCGTTTAAATGGTATGCCATGCGCTTCCGCCCCGGCGTGCGTTATGCCGACATCAAGAGCCGGTTTGAAGCCATAAAAGACGAAATCACAATCCCGGAAGTGTTTTTCCCATGCGAGGAGATAGCCCACAAGATAGGCCGCAAACTCGTGTATGAAAACAAGCCGGTCATTCCCGACGTGCTGTTCTTCCGCAGCCGCGTCACAGATATATCCCCACTGTTTTATCGCATAGGCGACCTCGCCTGGTGCTACCGCGACAGGTCATCTGCCACACGTGCATATGCTACAGTGCCTGAAAGCGATATGCGCGCATTCCAGCTCGCGATAGGCGTTTTCACCCCCGAGACTGAAATATATCCCATCGGATGCGCCCCGATATATCCCGACGATATAGTAAAGGTAATTGGCGGGCAGCTCATTGGCAAAACAGGGGTTGTAGACAGCATCATAGAAGGCTCCGACTCACGCCCGACTCTCTACAGGATGATACTTACTGCCGACAACGGAATAGAATGGCGTGCCGATGTAGAGCCTTGGCTCGTGGAGCCGGCATCCGCATTATAACTTCTTGCAATCAACTCGTTTTTAATACCACTACCCTCCCGGCGGCATGGTAATAATCCGCGCGGCTCGGACTTCTTTCCACACTCATAATCAGGATTTAAAATGCTTAATCTTACCACTGTCTCCAAGAAATTGAGGATGGACCGCTACCTGCGCACCCAGGTTGTGTTCGGGCTTGACCTCGCGGTCTCGCTCCTGGCCTCCCTCGGCGTGCTGTCCATTGTGTTTCTCATAATCCCGGGAGTCGCGAAAAATTCCTCCGCCGACCTGTCGTGGCTTGCCTGCTCCCTCGCGGCCTCGGCCATATCGTTCAGGTTCTACCGCGTTTACCGCGCCATCATACGCTACTCCACCCTCCGCGAGCTGGGGCGCCTGAGCCTCGCCACACTCGGCAAGGGCCTCCTGCTGTGGGTGGGCATGCTCGCCTTCTCGTCGTTCACCGCGTGGAGCGGTCTGCTCTGGGGGATGCTCCTCATCGACTTCCTCTTCACCATGTGCGCCCTCACCCTTGTGCGCGTGGCGATGGTGGTTACATTCGACATGGTGCGGAGCCGCAGCCACGCCGAGCGCAGCATACGCCGGGTCCTCGTCTACGGCATAGGCGACAAGTCTGCCTCGGTTATCTCCCGCCTCCGCAACTCCACCCACTACCGCGTGGCCGGCTTCATCACCCACGGCAAGGAGATGAAGGGGCACCTTCTCGCCGGGCTTCCGGTATATTATTTCGAGGACGCCTCAAACGTCAGGTATGTGGCCGAGAAGGCCGACATCGACGGCGTGCTGTTCCCCTATGTCGCCGACGCGCGCTCCGAGCAGGACCGCCTCATCAACTTCTGCCGCGAGGCCGGCATAAAGACCTACATCACCCCGGGCATCGACGAGATGACCGAGGGGAAGGCCGTAGGCAACTACGTGAGGAAAATAAAGATAGAGGACCTGCTCGGGCGCCCCGAGATAAAGATCTCGATGGACGAGATCATCGCCAACTTCTCGGGGAAGGTGATAATGGTGACCGGGGCAGCCGGGTCGATAGGCTCCGAGCTCTGCCGCCAGCTTGCCACGTTCGGAGTCAGGCAGCTTGTGCTCTTTGACAACGCCGAGACCCCTCTCCACAACATCCGCCTCGAGCTCGAGGACACGTTCCCGGAGCTTGACTTCGTGCCGGTGATCGGCGACGTGCGCTCCATAGAGCGGCTCGACTTCGTGTTCCGCAAATACCGCCCGCAGGTTGTGTTCCACGCCGCCGCCTACAAGCATGTGCCCCTCATGGAGGAGAACCCGTGCGAGGCCGTGAGGGTTAACGTGTGCGGCTCCCGCCAGGTGGCCGACAAGTGCGTGGAGTATGACGTGGAGAAGATGGTCATGGTCTCCACCGACAAGGCCGTCAACCCCACCAACATCATGGGCTGCACCAAGCGCCTGGCCGAGATCTACGTCCAGTCGCTCGGCCTCGCCATAGAGCGCGGGGAGGCGAAGGGCAAGACAAAGTTTGTCACCACCCGCTTCGGCAACGTTCTCGGCTCCAACGGCTCTGTCATACCCCGCTTCCGCGAGCAGATAGAGCACGGCGGCCCTATCACAGTGACCCACCGCGAGATACGCCGCTTCTTCATGACCATTCCCGAGGCATGCCGCCTTGTGATGGAGGCCGCTACGTTCTCCACAGGCACCCAGATATTCGTGTTCGACATGGGAGAATCGGTAAAGATTTCAACACTTGCCGAAAGGATGATAAACCTTGCCGGCCTGGAGGTGGACCGCGACATCAAGATAGAATACACCGGACTTCGCCCGGGAGAAAAACTCTATGAAGAGGTGCTCGCAACTAAAGAGAACACCATCCCGACGCAGCATAGCCGCATATTCGTGGCCAAGGTCCGGGCCTACGACTACGGGGAGGCCTCCGGGGTCATGACCGAGCTCAACACCCTGGCCGAGAGGGTCGACATCCCCGACATGGTGATACTGATGAAAAAGACCGTGCCCGAGTTCATCTCCAAGCACAGCGAATTCGAGATCTACGACAAGCCCGCCCCGGCGCAGGCCCCCGAATCCTGACGGCCTCCTTCCTCTCCGCTCCGGAGGCCACCTCCAAGCGCGGCCTCCGACAGACCGGGGCGCCAGCCCCCTCAACGCAGACAAAGCCATGCTTACCGTGCTCCTCATATTCCTCATGATAATAGACGTGCTCGCCATCGCCTTCACATGGCTCTGGCGGCGCACCGACTGGGCCGCGCTCGACGAGGCGAACTCCGCCTTCATCGACTCCGACGGCTCGCACTACTACTACGACCAGGACCGTTAGGTTTTGCTCCTTGTTGCTTGCCTTAAGAAGCAATCTTCCGGAAACGGCATACGCAAGGCTGATTTACAAAACTGTGGCAGTAAGCAATCGAACAGCTAAAAGGAAAGCAGTTATAGCACATCAAAACAAAAGGTAAAGATTTGTCGTTGATAAGAAAAAAACTTATCTTTGCAAAAAATTAATCTATTTTCAGTAGAAATATAAACGACAAACTTCCATCGGTAGTTGCATATTTCTCCACAGTGCCGGTGATTCGCAAAGCATGGATCTTTGGCTCATGTGCAAATGGTTGTGAAAATGCAGAAAGCGATGTAGATGTGCTCGTTGATTATGACCGCACACATAGGTTAAGCCTGTTCACTCTTGGAGGTATTATCAGGAATATGGAAATACTTTTTAACCGTAAAATAGATTTGGTAGAAAACGGTTACCTTATACCTGAAACTCAGAAAAATGCTAATACAGAAAAAATCCTGATATATGAGAGAGCCGATTCGTGACCGACAAAGATAGGAGCATATACTTAGCGTATTAGATGTTATTATCTCTTACCGACAATAGTATTCTGACGATGAGATTATATGTAACCCAATTACATTCTTTGGTTTTGTAAAACATTTAGAAATAATTGGTGAAGCAGCTTATAAGCTTACAAAAGAGTTAAAGGCAACACATCCTCAGGTATACTGGCATGAAATTGAAGGAATGCGCCATATCATGGTGCATGGCTATTATCTCATTGAAAAAAGCATTGTAATTTCTACTTTGAGAGAAGATATAGACTTTTTAAAACAGCATATCCTTAATTTTCTCAGCGAATAGCCCTTGCATTTTTTGTTAACGCAAAGTGTCAGCAAGAAATGGCGCACAAGGTGTTTTAACAACAGCCAATCACCAGGCATCGGCAAACTCACATCCTATTTCGATATAGCAACGCACATTGGGCATTGAAATTTGCTGAACGATTTTCCACGCACCTAAGATTAATAAGCTTTAAAAATAACCGCCGCGAAACAGTTGCATACCTAAAGACTTTTCGCGGTTATATATTCATTAATGTTGTAAGCCACTTATGGAAAAGCGATATTATCAATACGGTAATATTATCAGGGTTCTACATTTACAAAAAGGAGAGGCCGCTTCAGTCATGATTGATATTAATATTGAAGACGGCACAATCCTGAGCATATTTAATGCCTCCAATAAATTCGATTCTGATTTCATCCAGGCTTTCCTGAACATTACAGAATGTTCAAACACCGGATTCCGGCAATTATCGAATAATAAAGAAGATGCTGAGTTAATAAGCAAATCCTTGGAGATAATTAACAATAATCAGAATACACTTAATGTATTGGTATCTAAGTAACTCCCCAAAATTCACTATACAGTATAATTGTTGTTATTCAGTTGAGTGTATTCTTGCTCGCATATTAGCCTTATTTAGAGATTGTCTAAAAATTTGAGCAAAATAATGTTATAGGGCATAACAAACCTTCAATCAAGGTGTTGAAGGAGAAAAAGATAAATTTATGCATAAAAAGAATCTCTATCAGACACACTTGACCGAGGGTCAATGGTCTTATATAAACAAAGAATGGATCAGCGGAAGAAATGATTGATTTTGCCGCCATAAAAATCCTAATCAATAAAATTTAGACAACCTCTTAAATTTTAAATATGACTATTTCCAAATAAACACCTTCGAAGGATATCCTCAAGAATACATTGCAATCATATGTTTGTGAATTATTATCTCTTATTAAGTACTGGTCTGGAGCACATATACATTTTGTTGTAATTGCATTATGAAAGAAGTTAACAGTAATTTCGATGTCCTAAAATACTTGATGAGTATTTTAATTGTAATGATACATGTTGGCTGGTCTGAAACAATTGTGATTACGCGTGCAGCAGTCCCAATTTTTTTCATCTTATCATCATACTTCTTTTTCTCAAAAATAAATAATAAGGAGTTTGAATCTCAAAAATTGTATTACAATAAATTTCTTAAAAGAAGCATTTTCTTATATCTATTTTGGTTTGTCCTGCTTTTCCCTTTTACATATTTTATTCGACATTGGAATGAATTGAGTTTTATTGAATTATTTTGCGAGTTAGTGGTGTCATGTTTATTCAAAAAGACGTTCCCGGGCTCATGGTATATTTCGGCATATATCTTAGGAATTTCATTGGCCTTTGTTATGCGAAAACAAGATAAATTATATTTGATAATCAGTGTATTTTGTTATTTATTATGTTGTTTAATGTCAAATTATCATGGGTTACTAACGTATGTTCCATATTCAGAGGATATAAATATTCTATTTGAAGATTATAATGTTTACAATAGTTTCCCAGCAGGTTTATTGTTTATTTATATTGGGAAGAAGTGTTCTGAACAGAAAACAATTCAATATTCTCGAAATGCGGCGATAGGCATAGTAATAGGTTTGATATTACTTTATTTTGAAAATCTACTCATAGAATATATTGGAGAACGGCAGACAAATGATTGTTACTTGAGCATGTGTATACTGGCTCCATCAGTGTTTTTATTTGTCAAACAACTTCCACATATAAAGATTATTAAAGATGCATTAGTGCTAAGAAAAATGAGCACGATCTATTATTGTACTAACTATTCAATAATTGTTGTTCTCAATTATTTGTTTAAAGGGCTGGATAGTGGTGTATTGTTTGTTGTAACCTTAATAATTTGTACGTTAGGGTGTTCAGTTCTATGTTCCAAAATTAACTCGCATTATTGAGTGTCCTGGAACGCAGAACCGTAAGCGTCCAAGTTCGAAATAGACCAAAAGTATTACCTTCGCGACAGTTTAATCAAAACCAATGATTATGTACAGCAGCGAAGATTTTGAGAACTTTTATGTCCGCTATAAAGCGGAAGCTCTTCCAAAGGGAATCAGCATCCAGTCATGGTGCATGAAGAACAAGGTTTCATGGAATTTATTCAACAATTGGTATCGCGATACCCGTCACAGAATCGTCCCCGTGGATGTGGAGGGACGTCCGATGGAGGAGGAAATCCTAAAAAAAGATTCAGAAACGTTGGAATCCACATCTCCGTGTGCCGAACCAGTGACTTCCTCCAATGACCCTGTAAGAATCATGATAGATATCCGCATGAGCAACGGCATGCAGATACGTCAAAAAAATTTAGACTTCGGGCGACTGAAGAAGCTCGTGGAGAATCTGGAGGGCCTATGCTGAACATCAACGGACTACAACGATTCTGGTATATACGTGATTTCCATGACATGCGGAGTAAATATGACCGTGTCCTCTCCATCATCCGTGAGCAGTTCCACCGCGAGCCTCAGAAAGACGAGGTGTTCATCATCATGTCGAAAGACCGCCGGAAGATACGTCTTTTCAACTATGACAGACGCTCCGCGACCCTGTTTGAGAAGCGTTTCAACAGCGATTACAGGTTCATGAAAGTCGAACACATGGGTGAGGAGACTTTTTACACCATTGAGTGGAAAGATGTGGCTCTGCTGCTTGAAAATGCAGTGGTGAACAAATTGGTAATCAAATAAATAAATGATATTTTCTCTTGCATATATCCCTGATTTTTTGTATCTTTGCATATACAAAAACATCCATCATGGAGGATCAGGAAAGAGAATATCTGAAAGAAAACATGTGCCGGCTGGAGCAATGGGAGAACACTCCCTATGCCCCATCCGGACGCAGCTCTGACCTGACTGAGGTGGAAAAAGAAAAGCTCATAGATTTGCTGTTCGCCAATAATGAAAGGCTCATGTCAGAACTTTCTGGCCTGAGACTGGAGATTGAGAGGCTGAGCAATGAGGCGCAAAAAGCCAATGAGGCATCCGCCCGATGGGAGGAGCGAACCATAGTTGCGGAGAAAAGAGCAGAATCTGCAGAGAAAAGAGCAGAGTCTGACAGAGCAGCCATGCAGGAGAAGATAGACAGGCTCATGACTCTTGTCGAGCAACTGCGTAACGGAGAAGAACTCAAGGCAATGCTTGCCCGTGCGGAAAAGGCAGAGAAGATGGTTGCCGACCTTATCGCATCCGACAGATCCATGCGGGGTCAGATCTATGGCACCAAAAGCCAGAAACGTCGCAAGGACGACAACGATGAGAATAACGATGCCTCCCGCGACGCGCAGTCCGAAAAGGACAGTATGGGTGGCAAAGATTCAGTCAGTAAGCTTCCTGAGTCAGACCCGGATGTAAATAAATCCGAGACTGACACTTGGATCGAGGAAAACTACCGCGCCAAAAGAGCCTACCGCGAGGGAAGCAAGAACCGCACAATGAAGGCTGCCAGAAGATGCGTTCACGAATCCGATATAAACGCCATCCCTGAAGGCTGGACCCTCATCCGCGAGGAGAAACGCTTCGCATACGATAAAATGACGGTAATCGTCGAACACGAATACAGATACTTTATCGTAACCGACCCTGAGGGAAAGGAGCACGTGCTGTATCTTCCCACGAATGAAGGCGAAGAAAAATGGATTGAAACCCGCGACGGCGAAGAAACGGAGATTCAGCCTGCCGCACCCGTCAATAATCCTCTCAAGGACAAGGACGGAAATCATATAATTGACTGTTTTCCCCACACTCACGCCACTTCCGGGATGATGGCGCAGCTGGTAATCGACCACTTTGTCAACAATATCCCTTATTACAGACTTAGCCGCTACTTCTGGGACAACGGCATGAGCGTCAGCCGTCAGACGCTTATCAACTGGCTGTATGAAGGCGGGGTCGAACTTCAGAAACTTATACCGATACTTCTTGACATGGCAGTGGAGAAAGACTCCATCGTCAACTGCGACGAGACGTGGTGCAAGGTCAGGGTCAAGGGAAAATATGCTAAAAGATATATCTGGTGTCTGGTCAATAAGGAACTCAATACCGTCATCTACTTCTATAAGAAGGGAGCGAGAAGCCGCGATGCGCTGAAGTCGATCCTGGACGGTCGCTATCCCAAGGCCCTTCAGTCAGACGGATACAACGTATATCTGTATCTTGATGACGCTTTGATTGATACGGAGCACCTCTGCTGTATGGCTCACGCCCGTGCCAAATTCTTCTACGCCTGGCAGGCAAACAAGGAAGCCGACGCTGAATACATACTCCGGATAATCAGTGACCTGTATGAACTGGAAGAGCACTATCAGAAACTGAAACTCTCTCCCGATGAAATAAAGATGATGAGAAACGGGGAGCATGCAACTGAACTTGTGATACGACTCCGGAGTAAAGTCGACTCGATGAAAAGTGCGGAGCATCCTCCAAGAAGCGAGATGCTCGACAAGGCAGTCCATTATATGGATGACTTCTGGAATCAGCTCTTCGCATACCGCAACGACGGCCGCTATACTATCGACAATACCATTGCCGAGCGGTTCATGCGCCCCATATCCGGAGAACGCAAGAACTCTCTCTTCTACGGCAGCGCGAAGATGGCCGGCATCGCCTCCGTCTATCGCACACTTATCTCCACATGCCAACTGATGAAGGTGTCGGTGACAGAGTACTTCCAGAAAGTATTCCGCAAGATAGTGGCCGGATACGACGATCTGACCAATCTTCTCCCCATGAATATGGGTCTCTCCGTTAACAATCTCTAAAAATCCAACATGAATTTTTAACAATTAGTGGGCTCTGACCGCCATAATTGTTCAGTGCACCGCACTTGGACGCTTACTTAATATCAGACACTGTCCTTTATCAATAGACTTTGCTTCGGGACCTGTATTTTACATTTAAATCAGTCTGACTAAAAAAGTTCAAGATATTTCTTGAACTTGCTGCATGAGCATTTCCATCTAACAACTATCCAATTAATCATCACCCGGCCAACTCGTTGGCCGGGCTTATCTTTATACCCCTATACATAATGAAAAAAGTAGCCATCATTGGCACGGTGGGCGTGCCGGCCAATTATGGGGGTTTTGAAACTCTTGTGGAGCAACTTGTGCGACATAACAGTTCTGACGACCTCCAGTATGCAGTATATTGCAGTAAAAAATCATACGATGAAGAACGCTGGGTATATCATGGAGCTAAAACCGAATATGTCGGTCTGAGCGCCAATGGAATGCAAAGCATCCCTTACGATATCGTTTCTCTTATAAAAGCATCCCGCAGAAGTGACGTAATTCTGATATTAGGGGTGTCGGGGTGTGCTTTTTTACCGATTTTCCGACTATTCTCTAAGAAAAAACTGGTTATTAATATCGATGGGCTGGAGCATCGGAGAGATAAATGGAACAAATGGGTTCGCAGATTCTTAAAATTCTCTGAAAAACAGGCTGTGAAATATGGTGATGTAATTGTCACAGATAACCAGGGAATAACAGATTATGTCACCGAAGAGTATGGAAAAAAATCAGAACTCATTGCCTATGGCGGCGATCAGGTGATCCAAGACATATCGGAAGCCGAAGCAATAAAGACACTCACTAAGTACAACCTCAAGCCGGAAGGCTATTCGCTTGCTATATGCAGAATTGAGCCTGAAAATAATGTCCACACCATTCTCGAAGCATTCAGTAAAACACCTGATAAAAATTTGGTATTCGTTGGCAATTGGACAAAGAGCGCATATGGAAAGGAAATGATGGAGAAGTATTCCAAATTCCCGAACATAAAGATACAGCCGGCTATATATGATTTGCGTATTTTGAATGTGTTAAGAAGCAATTGCCAATTTTATCTTCACGGACATAGCGCAGGAGGAACCAACCCATCGCTTGTAGAGGCCATGTTTTTCGGGAAACCAATCCTCGCATTTGATTGCGTCTATAATCGGGAGTCGACTGAAAACAAAGCCGAATATTTCACATCAACAACAGATTTAATTGCCCGGCTCACAAATAAATTGGCTAATCACTCCGAAAACGGCTCAGCAATGGCTGAAATAGCCGACCGTCGTTACCGCTGGGAAACTATCTCTCGCCAGTATGAATCACTCTTCTGACTATACCTCAATAACAAAGTGGACATGGCCCTCCGGACTGCAAAAGCTCCTTTTCTTATTTCTGTAAAACCGTGCATGCGATTTGCGTGTTTCAAATATAAAGCATATAACAGTTTGCTTTCCCTTTTGCAGAAATAGGATGGAAATATGGCGAACAAATGCAAGCAACATACAATTCTGAGTTAAACTACTGGAATCTTGTAGACGACAAAATCTATAAGGCAATCAATAGACATTAATTATTCTTAAAGTGTTATATTCATGCACGCACACGCGTGATTAATACGTTATTCAAGGGATGAATTACACGAAAGCAAGAAATAATCCTACCTCGTTTCTGGCGCTCACAAGTGTCA
>Ga0209064_1001780_pt1 | contig 29764 bp, 33 predicted proteins | sample Inofromicrocosms_FD_187498 | JGI IMG/M metagenome (GOLD analysis project Ga0209064, IMG submission 187498) | Mouse cecum microbial communities from Vienna, Austria - Inoculum for glucosamine and mucus D2O microcosms (SPAdes) (version 2) | ecosystem: Host-associated > Mammals > Digestive system >... | reverse complement strand
TATTTTCACGTTTTTTCACGGTTGACAAATCGCACAACGGTAAAAACGGCGGCTTTGGTTTGGGGCTTGCCGTTGCCAAAAAGATATGCCAAAAATCCGGTTGGAAAATAAGCGTCGAAAGCACGCTTGGCGAGGGCAGTAAGTTTACCGTTGAATTTTAGAAAGTCGTTCGCCTACGGCTTACCTAATATTCCCTATGGGAATTACGGTAAGCCGTAGGCCTTTGGTTTAAATAGAGTAATTTAAATTTGCAACAATCGCTTGCAAATTTTAATATAATGGTATATAATACTTTTACAATAAATTTTGGAGATAGTAATGGACGTTCCGGATAGTTGTTGCAACTTAATATTGTAGACGATTAGTTCCGTATAAGAGTTTTATCCTGCACGGAATTATTCCGTGCATTTTTTTATTCAAAAATAAAGAGGATAAGCTTATGGTTAAGTACTTTATTTCCAACGAGTTCGGCAAACTCGAAAAAATAGAAAATTTCAAAGATTTTTGTTGGGTTGATATGATTGACCCGACCGACGACGAGTGCGAGGACGTAGCTAAGTTTACGGGCGTTGCCGAAGATATGATTAAAGCCGCGCTCGACGAAGAGGAACGCGCGCGTTCGGAGTTTGACGAGGGTTGCAGTATGTTCGTCCTCGACTGCCCTATGCTTGAAGAGGGCGCCAACGGGGACAGCTATACCACCCTCCCCCTTTCGATAATATATAATAAGAAATGTATTATTACCGTAAGCTTGAAAGGTAATACCGTCTTAAAAGACTTTATTACGGGCAGAGAAAAGGTTTACAGCGACAAGCCCGTTCACTTTGCACTGACTTTTATGCTGAACAACGCTAAGAGGTTTTTGTACTGCCTAAAACAGATTGACAGAAAGAACCACCGCATTCAGAACGAAGTCGACAAGACGATGAAGAACGCCGAAATAATTCAATTGCTCGACCTGCAAAACTCGCTTGTCTACTTTTCCACCTCTTTGAACGCTAACGAGCGCGTTCACGAAAAACTCTCAAAGGTTGAAGCCGTTGCCAAGCACGAGGACTATCAGGACCTTTACGACGACGTTAGCATCGAAAACAAGCAGGCTATCGAAACCTGTAACATTTATAAAAACATACTAAGCGTTACAATGGATGCGTACGGGTCGATAATATCCAACAATTCGAACGACTCTATGCAAAAGCTTACCATAATTACGGTATTGCTTGCCGTACCCACCATGATTGCGGGATTTTGGGGAATGAATATGCCCGTACCGGGAGAAAACGGCGTATCGTTTTCACAGACGGGTTGGTTTTGGCTTGTTGTAATTGCAACTATAGCGCTTACCGCAATAATCGCAGTCGCGCTGATACGCGGCAATTCCTTTAAGAACAAGACTCATAAAAAGCGCAAAAAGAAGGACAAAAAAGAAAAAAAGGATAATTAGCAACCTATGCCTATTTTGCAATACCGCTGTAAGGCGTGTAGAAAGCAATTTGAAGAACTTGTAAAAAAATTCGACGACCCCGTGCTTTGCCCCTACTGTAAAAATATTGCCGAGCGAAGTTATTCCGGCAAAGTGTTTTCGGCAACGGGTGCGACGCAACGCAAGTGCAGCGGAAACTGTAAAACCTGTTCGGGCTGCTCAAAATAAAAATCAACTATGACTTGTCAAGTACGGCAAGTCTTTTTTTTTGCTTTTTTTGTTTATATTTTAAAAATGCGGCAATAACAACTTTGTAGCACGACTAAAGGAGGTACGGTTTGAAAGCTTTGAAACTTGCATTTTTAACGCTTGCAGCGGCATTAATACTGTGCGCGGTAACGGTTTTTCCGCAGAAACCGTGCTTTGAAAGCGGAGAAAGCTATACGTTTTTCGTAGGCTCAAGCTCGAAAGACTGCAAAGTTGTTACCGTAACCCAAAACGTCGCGCTCGAAAAACTTTTACTTAAAGACGTTTGCGGAGAATGCACGGAATATAAAGACTTTGACTTGGACGGCATTTTAAAAAAGTATGACGGGGAGATACTTTTTTCAGAGCAGCTGTCGGACAGCGTCAATTATTATTGCCGCGCAAATTTGCCGTATTCCGTCAATTTATACGGAAAAGAGATAAACCTGCACATTTCAGTGCGAGGCGACAATGCAAAAATAGCTTCACCGATAATTTTCGGCGGCTATTGAATAAAAGGCAATTTTGCCGTCAACAACTAAAAATAAGGAGTTAAAAAATGAACAACAAAGAAAGAAACAAACCCACTAAGAAGAAAGTTTTAATGTATTACCTCATTTTGGCGGCCAGCCTTTTGGTGGTTGCCGCTGTAACCTGCGGACTTGTATTCGGCTTGCGCACGAACGACGTTACACCCCCGGACTTTATTGAAAATCCCGACAACGACAATGACCCCGACGGCGACAAGAATGATGAAGATGAAAACCCTCCCCCCGACGACACGGTTGACACTTCTACCGCATACGAGTTTATTGTACCCGTAAAGGACGTAAACCTTTCCCAAGCCCACGTCTTTTACTACGACAAGACGCTTGACAGATACTGCCTGCACGAAGGTATGGACTTTAAGTGCGACGCCGGCGCAGAAGTTTTAGCGGCGGTTGACGGCACCGTTAAAAGCGTTTCGACAAACGATATGCTTTACGGCGCGGTAATTACAATCGAACACGCAGACGGCATTACTACCGTGTATAAATTTATCGCTCCGGTCGAGAATCTTAAAGAAGGCGACAAAGTTTCGAGAGGCGACGTAATAGCAACGGTTGCCACAGCAGTCGGCACCGAAAATGCAGACGGTGATCACCTTCACTTTGAAGTATTCAAAAACAATGTAATGCAGGACCCCGACGACTATTTGGATATCATATCTAAATAAATTCAAATCCGCCCCCTTTTGCGCGGCGGATTTTCATTTTTAAAAATGTTAATTTTCAAAAATATTTGTCATATGTGTCAATTTATCACATTATATTTTTTTAATAACTGTTAAATTCACATTATTTATCGGTAATAACATAAAATAGTGTTGTAAAATAACAAAAATTAAATTTGGAAAAATTTATAAAATGTTATTGACTAACAAAAAAATTAGTGTTATATTTATAACGCAAACAAGGGAAATACCTTTTTGAAAGGTTAATCGGGAAATGCTTGATAATACTAATAAATGAGGTGAATTATGAGATTTTTTAATTGGCTTCGTTACATCAACAGCCTTATGTCTCCCACAAAGAGCAAGAAAAACTAAAAGAAATTAATTGCACAAAGTAAGAAGAAAAATGTAAAAACGCATTGCGCTTTTGTTTGCGAGCCGCAATGCATTAAAAACAAATGAACGGAAGTCGGGTTATTGCCCGACTTTTAAATTTAAATTAAAAACGCTTCGGCTAAACGAAGCGTTTTATTTTACAGCTTTGTACCGCCGCTTTTTACAGAATGCGGAGAAATATTTTCAAGTATGCCCGTATTGATAAGTTTTTTTCCGCGAACGGCGGCAAAATCATACTCGGCTTGTTCGATAACTCTGTCAAGCACAAAACAAAAATCTTTAAATCCGCTCGACAGCAAATAGTATGAAAGCGAGCCCGGCACCGTGTTTACTTCGCTCAAATACACTTCACCTTCAGAAAGAATAAAATCAAACCTTACTATTCCGCGCATATTTAGTTTTGAGTACACCGTTTTGGCGGTATTTTTAATTAACTGCGACATATCACGGGGGATATCGGCAGGCATAACACTTTTTCCGCCGCCGCAATACTTGTCGTCAAAACTCAAAATATCTCCCCCCGTAAACGCCTCTTCGCAATCCGAAGCAATAACTTCATCCCTGTAAAAATAAGCCGCACAGTTGATTTCTCTCCTGTTTGACAAATACTTTTCGACTATTACCGCCCTGTCGTAAATCAACGCGCATTCAACGCTTTCTTTAAGCTGTTCAAGCGTTTCAGCCTTTTCCACGCCTATACTCGAACCCAGGCTTACAGGCTTGACAATGACCGGAAACTGCGGCATATTGCCGCACGAATCAAGATCCGCCATGCTTTTAACGTAAGCGTAATCGGCTGTCTTCACGCCGAGCGAGCACAGTATCAGTTTAGTCAAATACTTATCCATAAACAACGACGACTCGAACACGTCGGCGCTTGCAAGCGGAATACCGGCAACAGTGCACGCACCGCTCACTCCGCCACCCTCCCCAAACCCACCGTGACAACAGTTTAAAGCCACGTCAATTTTAATGAATTTTTTGGGTTTTTGACGTTTATTTAAGGCATATATGCCGCCCAATCCGATAATTGCCTGCGTATTGCTTTTATATCCGCCGCCCTTGAACGAGGAAATATCGGCAAGCTTTTCGCCCGTATAGGACTTTCCGCTTTGCGATATGTAGAAGGGTACGACCTCGTAACCGCCGCTCTTTAGAACGTTGATTGCCATTGTTCCCGTAATTACGGAAATTTCGTTTTCATTTGAGTTGCCGCCGAATATTACCAATACTGTCTTTTTCATAAAAAAATTACCTCCGCTAATTTTTCAGCTTTGGTAATTCTAAATTGTTTTCATTTGTTCAGTATATATCGGGTAAATCGTTCAAAAACAGAACTGTGTCGCCCGGCTTTAAAATTGCTTTCAATTTTTCCTGAGCGGCGTTCAAAGTTTGCACGATACATATTTTTTCGGGGTCTCCGCCGTTCTCGAGGTACCCTTCTTTGACGGGAATAACAAGCGTTTCCCCGACTAAAATTACATTGTCAAGCCCAACAAGGTGCTTGCCGAGCGCACGGTTTTCGCTCTCTTCAAGCATACCTAGCTCTACAAGCCCCGGCGTTACGCAAATTTTGCAAGCGTTAAAACTATTTAAAACCTCTAATGCCGCCGCCGCACCCTTGACGTTGGAGTTGTAACCGTCGTCAAGAATATTAACTCCGCCCGAGGAAATAAGTTGAAGCCTGTGTTCGATATAGTCAAGCTTTTCGCAAGATAAGGCAATTTCCTTTGCGCTCATGCCCAGCTCGTGCGCAAGCATTGCCGCTATAGCGATATTGTCCACCGCGTGCGCGCCCAAAAGCTTTGTATGTGCAGACACCGTTTCTTTGCCGAAACAAAGCGTAAACGTACTTCCGTTGCAGTCGCTTTTTACGTCCTTTACGCAGTCGACTGTAAGTTTGGGGCAGGAATATGCCTCGAATAACGCCGAACAGTCGCTTGCAATTATCGCTTTTTTACAGCCCGATAAAATTTCCCCTTTTGCCTTTACTATGTTTTCGATACTGCCGAAGCTCTCCAAATGCTGCGGACAAACGCCTGTTATAAGCGAGTACTCGGGTGGGCAAAACTCGCACAGCTCGGCAATATCTCCGACGTGCCTTGCACCCATTTCCGCAATAAAAAAGTCGAAATTTCGAATGTCGTTGTTGTTAATCGACATCGCAAGACCCATAGGCGTATTGTGCGAGTTAGGCGTTGCAAGCACCTTGAATTTGGTTGTCAGAATTTCGCAAAGAATTTTTTTTGTGGAAGTTTTGCCGTAACTGCCCGTTATGCCGATTACCCTTATGTTTGAGTTTTTAAGCTTAGCTTTTGCCTTTCTTACAAACTTTTTATTGTGCGGAACCTCGTAAATTTTCGCAATTGAATTTGACAGCGCGAGTATCGGCATTATGAGCAAGCCGAAAAGCGACAGGGCACAGTACCGCAAAAGCGTAAACACGCTGTTGCCCCAAACAAAGTCGGCAAAATTCAAAAGCGTGACCGCCAAGTAAACCAAAATCAAAGATACGACCACTAAAACCACATACAGCCGTTTGAGCCGCGGTGTAAACGTTACGGGCACTTTGAGCGCAATTTTGTTGTCCGCCCAAATAAATACGGCGAAGAACACCGCAAAGCAAGCAAGGCTAATTACCGCCGCCCACTCTCCCGAAAAGGAAAAGCACAGCGCAACCACCGCAGTTGACAGCACGCACAGCATTGTTAAAAGAACGTGTTTGCCAAACGTCAAATTGCCCTTCTTTTTTGCCCATTTAAACAGCTTTGTCCCGCTATATGAAAGCGACTGTAATATGCCCGTCAAGCGGTAAAAACAGACGCAGTACAATAGCACGAACAACACGGCGCACACAACACATTCAATTGTCTTTGGTACGGAAATAAATATGCCCATTTACAGTTCACCCAAAAAGGTTAAAATTTTTTCGTTGAATTGTCGAGGATGCTCACAAAAGCAAAAATGCCCCCCGTCCATTATCTCCAACTTACTACCGGCAATGAGGAGATTAAAAATTTTGCCCTCCTCGTCGGGAGGCGTAACGCTATCTTCCCTGCCGTATAAAAGATAGGTCGGATTGGTTATTTTTTGCGCGGCATCGCGCAAGTCCTCGTTGACTATTTTTTTGTAGCTCTCCTTCATCATAGGGGAAAGCTCTCTGTATTCTTTACTGCCGAAATGGCGTTCGGCAAATTTGGGAAACAACTTTTTAATACGTCGATACACCCTTACTTTGCGCAGGTATTGAGATGAACGCGGCTTGACAAGCCCGGCTCCCCCCGTAATTACCAGCCCGTCGGCAAGACAGCCGAACTCGGAAAGCAACTTGATTGCAACCCTTGCCCCAAACGAATGCGCAAGAATATGCGGTTTATCGAGGTTTAGTTTTTTTATGAATTTTGCAAGCCAATCGGCATAGTCACCCACCGAAAACGCAAAATCGGTCTGTTCGCTTGCGCCGAAACAAGGAAAATCGAGCGCGGTAACGCAGTAATATTTCGACAGAAATTCAATTTGGTAATAAAAACTTTCTTTGCTTGCGCCGTAGCCGTGCAGAAGAAGCAGATTTTTACCGTCTCCCGCTCTCTTGTAAGAAACGAATTTACCGTCGATTAAAATATTATAACTCCTTTACCATGACAAGGCAATCTTCGCCGTCGGGGTAGTACCTTGTACGCGCATACGAGCCTTTAAAGCCGCATTTGAGATACATTGACATAGCCTTACGGTTAGAAACGCGCACTTCCAAAAACGCTTTTTCCGCACCGCACTCTTTTGCTATTTTCAAAAGCTCGGCAAGTATTGCCGTGCCTACGCCGCTGCGCCTGAAATAGCCCGTCACGCCCACATTTGCAATATCGGCTGTGTCCGCAGCTACCGTAATGCCGCCGTAGCCTATAATCTCTCCCCCGTCCTCGGCAACTACGCCGTGGAAATTGTCGCTTTCAAAGCTGGAAACGAGCATCGCATACGACCAGTGTTCCTGCGGAAAGCACTCCCCTTCCAATTCAGATATGCGCAAAATGTCCTTATATTTCCAAGCCCTAAGTTCCACTGTAATTCTCCTCAGCCTGACTTTTGCGAACGTACAGAGCGTGCATTTCCGAAGCCGTATCGCACTTTTCGACAGCTGCCGAAAGACAAATTGACGGATTTATTCTTGTATAGTTGTCAAAATTAAGGTTTTCAAAGCCGTAAACAGGCAAACTCAACGCCGCAACCTCGTCAAACGAGAGATAGCAGGGATTTTTTATTATTTTTCCACCCTCGAAACCGCAGACGTAAAAATGATTGTGCGCAGCGTCCACGGCAACGAGAAATGGCTTTTCGCTGTTGACATTATATGCGATAAGCTCGAACGCCGTTACACTTTTCAACGGCTTGTTTGTTGCAAGCGCAAAGCCCTTGACGGTGGCTATACCTATCCTTATACCCGTAAACGAACCGGGACCCGTTACCGCAGCGAAAAAGTCGCAGTCCTCGGGCTTAAGTTTTAATGCGTCGAGCGTCCTTTCGATTTCCTGCATAAGCATTACGGAATGCTGCATAGCGCAATCGGGCATATAGTTCAAAACTGTGTTTTTACCCTTTTGAGCAAATACCGTAAGGTAACGCGACGAAGTATCGATTGCAAGGAAATTACTCATAAATTATTTTTCGCTCCCTTTCCCCTCGCTTTTGAATATGCACTTTTTTACAATTTTTCGGCAAAACGTCGGCAATATTTTCCGCCCACTCTATAATACAGATTGCTTCCGCATAGAAATAGTCGCAAAGCCCAAGCCCTTCCGCCTGTTCTCCGCTTTTAAGCCGATAGCAGTCAAAATGGTAAAGCACGCCGTCATAGTCGTTCATATACGCGTAAGTCGGGCTTAAAACTTCTGTTTCGACGCCCAAGCCGCGCGCAACGCCCTTGACAAAGACGGTTTTACCGGCGCCCATTTCGCCGCCGAGTAACACCACGTCACCCTTCTTTAAAGATTTAGCGTATTTTGCCCCGAACTTTTGAGTGCTTTCGGGACTGTCCGATATAAAAGTTGCCATACCACTATATTATAAACCAACGCTTTAATTTTTGCAATTATATTTTAACCGCAAAAAAATAAACCCCGAAGGGTTTATTTTAATTAGTTTTCGTCATTGACGGGCGGAGTATAGTTTTCAAGCAATTCCGCCAATACGGTATAAGATATGCTTTCGCTTGCATCAAGGCTCGAATAGTCTCCGTTGGAGGCAAATTCCAAAGTCACGGTAGCGCCTGCATTGAGATAATATACCGCATAGTATTCATTTACAACAACGCCGTCCTCACGCTTGGTCTCTTCAACCGCCTCTACTACCGAGTTGTTGGCAACCAAATCGACAAAATAAATTCCGTCGCTTACCAATGCCGAAGAGAGCGCGACTTTATAATAGCCTGCCTGCGTAGTTCTGAACGTAATATTGAAATTTTCTCCCGTAACCAATTCAAGTTGAGCGTTACCTTCTATCGCGGTGTTTACAAGCGGAATTTCAAAGGTCGACGCCTCTCCCACTTCAACCGCATGCGAACTGTTGGGCCTTGTAAAGCTCAACTGAACGTAGTTTGCCGAGTCGGTAGCTTTTACCGTAAAACCTTTACCCACTACCGCTACAAATTTAGAAGTAGTATTATGCCCGTCAACTGTAGCCGTAAAATTTTTGCCGTTTATCTGAACGGACGTGTTGGACATACCGTTGTTGATTTTTTCAGGGTTAAAGAAGTGATAGGTTGAATTTGCCTCCGCCTTAATAAACGCGGCGTCATAATTCGAAGCATTAAAGGGTGAATCTTGCTCGCCGGTGGGTATTTCCTCCAAAATAATAAAGAGAGTAAACTTCATTAAATCAGCGGTACCTATCTCTACGGTGTCACCGACTTCGAGATAGACAAGCGAAGAGTTACCGCAACTTACAGTTCCATATCTTTGACTTTTTAAAGTAAAGCGACTATCCGCTGCTTTAAACTCGTACAGACCGTTTCCGGGAATATAATAATCGCTTTCGGGGTCGTCGTCAAACGTCATGGAATGCGTAGGATTAGTTACCGATAGTCTTACATTGACTATAAGAAAAGTTTTTTTTTGCGTCTCGGGTGCCTTTACAAGCGTAATCGTCGTGCTGTATCCGTCGGCAATCTTTACTTCTTTACCGTCGTTGTCGATAGGGTCTTCGCTGTAAGGATTACCGTCTTCGTCAACGTAAAGATAGCCTTCGGGGATATCTAAAAGATGAACGTTAAAGCTTGTGGAACCGTTGTCGAAATACGATTTGAGATTTACCTCCGCAACGCCCTTGTCATCAACTTCAATGGGCTGTGCGCAACCGGGTCTGCCGTTGTTTGCGCACATCTGTACGCGAACGTTGAGCGCGGGAGAACCGTCTTCGAGAAGCACCTTTACCGTATATGTTTCATGCTTGGGCGGTTCTTCCTGGGGTTGGCACGCAGCGGCAAAGCAAACGCAAACTATTGCGCAAACAGCAAGACAAGCTGCCATCAATCCTTTTAAGACTTTATTCATAATAACCTCCTGATTAAAATTATCAATATTATATAACAGTATATATTTTAGCATTATAAAAAAAAATATGCAAACAAAATTTATATAGTTGCGAGAAAAAAATACAAATTTTCGCATAAAATTCACTTTATGTTGAATAATTGCATAAAAAATGCCCGACCGCAGTCGGGCATTTAACAAAGAGGTTACTTTTTGCGCGAAGCAAATTTTTCACTTGTAAGCTTGATTAGTTTTGAAAGCGGTTTGTAGATGATAAACACCACCGCCGAAATTATAACAGACTTTACAAAGTTGAACAAAAGCGCCCAATACCAAAGCTTTATAAAGAGCTGTTGACCTGCCTCCCAAGTACCCTTGAAAGCTACCGAAAACGCAGGGAAAGTTAAAAAATAGTTTACGGGCATAGATAAAGCACACTGTGCAAGGCAACCCACAGCCACCGTCCATATTACAGTTTTAATGCCCTTGTGTTTTTTGTAAATTATCGACGGGATAAGCATATAGGGCAAAACCATTAGAATATTTGCAAGTTCTCCGACAAACGCCGTGTGTCCGACGGTAATTGCGTGAAGCAGTTCCTTTAAAACAGCTATTATAGAGCCTGCAACGGGCCCCAGCGAAAAGCCGCCGATAAGCACGAAGACATTTGAAAAATCAAGCTTTAAAAAGTCGACGGGCGTGCCGGGCAAAAGCGAAAAGTCAAACAGTCCCAAAACGTATGAAAGCGCCGTAAAAATTGCCATATACGCAATTCTTGTTGCGGTAAAGTAGCTTTTTAATACTTCTTTAGCGGCTTTTTTTGGCTTTTCCGTTTGGTTTTCCTGTGCCTGATAGGCATTTTCGTTTGCAGCCGTCTGCTCGGTTACGGCAGAGGCAGCCGCAGTTTCGACGGTCGACTGATCGGTTGACGCGCAATCAACGGTGGATTGTGTTGTTTCTGACATACAAAAAACTCCTAAAAAATAATTATTTTTTAAAGTCGTTCTTTGCATTAAAAAACGCTCCGAAAAAAATCGGAGCGAAAAAAACGGTTAAACGCCTTAATTCTTTTATCATCCGGACTATACCGTCGGTTTCGGAATTTCACCGAATCGGGAATGCAAAATTATTGCACTCTTCGCAGACTTTACTGCCGGTGAGGAATTACACCTCGCCCCAAAGAATAACTTTAAACTATATAAATTATATACTGTCATTTTTTTGCTGTCAAGCGTTTTAAATAATTTTATTCATAAAAGAACAAAACGCCGAGCGTATTTTTACCGCAGTGCGAAGTTACAACGCAGCCTGCCGTTGTTTCGTTTATTTCTTTGAAATCGAATAGGGATTTTACCTGCTCTTTTATCTTTTCCACAACCTCGGGCTCGCAGTTTGAATGAGTTATAAAACAGCGCGTTTTATCGTAATTGCGATAGTTGTCGGCAAGGTCGTTTACATATGTTTTAAGGCATCTCTCTATATTGCCCATATATTTCTTTTTGGCGTACATCTGCCCGTCCTTCATATCTATCATAGGATGAAGCTTCAACACCTTCGCGCCTATAAGCGCCGCAAGCGAACATCTGCCGCCCTTGTGAAGATAGTCAAGCGCGTCGGGAACAAACGAAGTGTTGGTTTTGGGAATAAGCGCCGTCAAAACATTCAAAATCTGTTCGGGCGATTTGCCCTCTGCCGCCAGGTCGCAAGCCTTCAATACGAAAAGTCCCTGACCCGTAGAAAGCGCGTAAGTGTCGAACGCAAACACTTTCCCGCCAAACACCTTCGAAGCGGAAACGGCGTTCTGGTGCGACGACGAAGCTTTCGACGAGATATTGAAGTGTATAAGCGCGTCATACCCGTCGAGCTGCGACTTGAAAAACTGCGAGTACTCTTCAACCGACGGCGCGCTGGTTTTGGGCAAAACGCCCGTCTTTGCCACAAAATTAAAAATATCCTGCGGGGTTACGTCCACGCCGTCGCGAAAAGCTTGCTCTCCCAAAATTACTGTAAGAGGCAATATCCCCACATTATATTTTTCAACAAGCTCTTCGCTTAAATCGCAGGTTGAATCCGAAGTGATTTTAATTTTCATAAATGTATCCTTTACTTTACGTCGTTTTTATACAGAGGATATTTTTGACAGAGCTTTGCGACAGCCGCATTTACAAAGTCGGCGGCATTTTCGCGCTCAACAATAACCTTTGCAATGAGTTGTGCGATAATGCGAGCGTCGTCCTCTTTCATTCCCCTTGTGGTAATTGCCGGAGTGCCTATCCTTATACCCGAGGTTACGGAGGGCTTTTGAGTTTCGAAAGGTATGGTGTTCTTATTTACGGTAATGTGCATACTGTCGAGAAGCTCGGTAAGCTCCTTGCCGGTAATATTTTTGTCGGTGAGATCGAGAAGAATCAAATGATTGTCTGTACCGCCCGAAACCATTTTAATCCCGAGCTTTTTAAACTCGTCCGCCATTGCCGCGGCGTTTTTGACTATCTGCATTTGATAATCTTTAAATTCGGGGCTCAACGCCTCCTTGAAAGCAACCGCCTTTGCCGCAATTATGTGCATAAGCGGCCCGCCCTGCAATCCGGGGAACACTGCTTTATCGATAGCTTTGCCCCACTTCTCTTTGCACATTATCACGCCGCCGCGAGGTCCGCGAAGAGTCTTGTGCGTGGTTGTCGTAACAAAGTCGGCATAGGGAACGGGGGAAGGATGAAGTCCGGCGGCAACCAAACCTGCAATATGCGCGATATCGACGAACATAAGCGCGCCTGCCTTATCGCAAATTTCGCGTATACGCTTAAAATCGATAATTCTCGGATAAGCGCTCGCACCCGAAATTATAACCTTCGGCTTGCATTCGAGCGCAATTTCCAGCATACGGTCATAGTCGATAACTTCGCTGCCCTGTTCGACGCCGTATGAAACGATATTGAAATATTTTCCCGATATGTTTACGGGGGAGCCGTGCGAGAGATGTCCGCCGTGCGACAGGTTCATGCCCATAACGGTATCCCCGGGCTGACATGTTGCAAACAAAACCGCAAGATTTGCACTCGCGCCCGAGTGGGGCTGAACGTTGCAGTATTCACAGCCGAACAATTCTTTAAGACGGTTGCGCGCCAAGTCCTCGGCAATATCAACGCACTGACAACCGCCGTAATAGCGGCTTGAGGGGTACCCCTCGGCATACTTATTAGTCAAATGGCTGCCTGCCGCGGCAAGAACCGCCGTCGAAACAAAATTTTCGCTTGCGATAAGCTCGATATTGTTCTGTTGACGGTACAGTTCGAGCTTTAACGCTTCGGCAAGCTCGGGGTCGGTCTGCGCAATTAAAGAAATATCTATCATAAAAACTCCAAAAAGATTTGTTCGCAATTATATTAAAATTATAAAACATTTTAACAAAATTGTCAATAGTAAATAAAAATTAGAAGCTCGGAGTTTTTAACTCTGAGCTTCTGAAATAAGTTAAAGATTTTCTTTAATAAACTCGTCCGCTTCGGATTTTGACATATAGCCGACCGTCTTTGCCGCCTCCTCACCGTTTTTAAAAACAGCTACAAGCGGAATTGACATAATCCCGAAGCGCGCAGCAAGCTCGGGGTTCTTGTCGATATCGACCTTTACGAACTCGGCTTTATCACCGTATTTCTCACTAACTTCGTCCATTACGGGCGCAAGCATTCTGCAAGGCGCGCACCAGGTTGCGAAAAAGTCGCATACAACCGGCTTGTCCCCCTTCAAAAGCTCGTCGAACTCCACAGTTTCAATTTGTTTCATTTTTACTTTCCTCCGTTTATATTATGTGAAAAATTTATTTTTATAAGACGTATTTTTTCAAATCGCGGTTGCGCGTTATGTTTTCGAGATGCTCTTCAACGTATTTCGCGTTGACTTCGACGGGGATTACGGGATAATCGTTTCCGCCTGCGTTGAACGAAATATCTTCAAGCAGATACTCGACAACGGTATGCAGCCGCCTTGCGCCGATATCCTCGGAGGTATTGTTTATATCCTCGGAAATTTCGGCAATTTTCTCTATTGCGTCGGGCGTAAAATGCAAATCGATATTATCGACAGCAAGCAAAGCCGCGTACTGCGACGTAATTGCGTTTTGAGGTTGAGTCAAAATATTTATAAAGTCGGCTTTGGTAAGACTTTTAAGCTCGACCTGAATGGGAAACCTGCCCTGAAGCTCGGGAATTAAATCCTCCACCTTGGAAACGTGGAAAGCGCCTGCCGCCACAAAAAGAATGTAGTCCGTTTTAACGGGACCGTATTTCGTCATTACAGTGCAGCCCTCGACTATCGGAAGTATGTCGCGCTGAACCCCCTCGCGAGAGACGTCAGCACTCTGGTTGCCCTTACCTGCGATTTTATCAATTTCGTCGATAAAGATTATGCCGTCGTTTTCGGCGCGACGAAGCGCCTCTGCCGTTACCGCGTCGTTGTCTATAAGCTTATCCGCCTCTTCCGAAATTATAAGATTTCTTGCCTCTCTTACGGTAATTTTTCTCTTCTTTTTTCTGCCGGGCAAACCCATTCCGCCGAAGATTGAGCCCAAATCTATAGCAGTGCCGCTGCCGGGAGTAAGCTCCAATGGCTTGGGCATATCGTTTACCTCTATCTCGACAAGCGTGTTGTCGTATTTGCCGGCATGAATATCTTCGACCAGCTTATCTTCAAACAGCGCCTTGGGCGTTTCTCCGCGCTCGTCCTTCTTCATTTCGGCAAGCACCTTTGCTATGCGACGCTCGGCAAAAGAAGCAGCCTTGTAGCTCACTTCCGCCGTCTTTTCTTCCTTGACAAGCCTAATGGCGCATTCGGTCAAATCGCGCACCATTGACTCGACGTCGCGCCCGACGTAACCGACCTCGGTATATTTTGTAGCTTCCACCTTTATAAAGGGAGCTTTAACAAGCTTTGCAAGCCGTCTTGCAATTTCCGTTTTTCCCACGCCCGTGGGTCCCTTTAAAATTATATTTTTGGGCGTAATTTCCTCTTGCAGAGCGGGGGAAAGGCAGCTTCTGCGGTATCTGTTTCTAAGCGCAATGGCTACGGCTTTTTTAGCCTCGTCCTGACCTATGATATATTTATTGAGTTCGTGTACTATTTGTTTGGGCGTCAAATCCATAATTTACTCCGATTAATTTGTTTTAAATTGTTTCGCACTTGATATTGTCGTTCGTAAACACGCATATCTCGCTTGCTATTTTAAGCGACTTTTGAGCTATTTCCGCCGCGGTATATTGAGTGTTTTGGTAAAGCGCGCGCGCTGCCGCCAACGCATAGTTTCCCCCGCTGCCTATAGCCGCAATACCGTCGTCCGGCTCGATAACCTCGCCCGTGCCCGAAACTATAAGCATGGTATCTTTGTCCGCGACAATCATCAATGCTTCAAGCTTTCTGACCGCCTTGTCGCTGCGCCAAAGCTCGGCAAGCTCGACCGCGGAACGCATCAAGTTGCCCGAAAATTTATTCAGCATACCCTCGAACTTTTCGCTCAAAGAAAACGCGTCGGAAACAGAACCGGCAAAGCCCAAGATAACCTTACCGCCGTAAATTCTTCTTACCTTTTGAGCGGAGTTTTTAAAAATTACGCTCTCGCCCATAGTGACCTGACCGTCGCCGGCAATTGCCGTTTCTCCTTCCCTTTTAACTGCGCAAATTGTAGTTGCGTGAAATTCCGTCATAATATTTATCCTCTAATTTTTATTTTAAATTCTATAACCTAAAATAACTTTGCATAAAAGTCTTTTTTCTTTGGCAATCCAGGAGAAGGCTTTTTTGTCCCACTCTTTGTAGTTTATATCGAATCCGTACTTATTCAAAAAATTGTACAGCGCTCCGTCCAAACTGTAAATTGCCTGTAATTTGTTATCGTCCTTCTCAGCCAAAGCAATACAGAAACATATTTCAGACAGCGAAGCGTATGCGTAAAATAAAAACTGCATTCTATCAAACGGAACAACCTTGTTGCCGAAAATATCCTCTTTCAAGATAAAGCCGCTTTCGTTTATAACGCCTTTATCCTTTAAAATTTGAGTCGCTTGTTCAAGCGGCATGTCCTCAAACTCTTTTTCGATTTCGGCGCATTTTTCGTCCACCAACCGTTTTCTCAAACGGCTAGCAAGAACAACAAAAATTAACATACCCACGGCAAATATCGAAAAACTTACTATCATCGTAATATATGTTATTATTGCTTCACCGTAAATAATTCCGATAACTGCCATAAGCGGCAGACATAGCGCCAACCAAGCTATTAAAAAAGTAATAAGCGCTACGTTATAAAAAAATATGTAAGGCGGAAGATTTTTCTTGTCAAAGCTGATTTTGCCCTTTAAGACCAACTCAATTCTCCTTTGTACTTTCTCACGTTTTGCAAAGCACGTTCGGCAAGCGCCGCATAGCGCTGTTTTTTGTCTCGTATGATTTTATCAAGCGGTTTTAATATGCCGAAGTTTGCGTTCATGGGTTGAAAATTTTCATTTGCCCCCGATATATGCGCCGATAAAGCGCCTATTACGGTTGTTTTATCGGGAATTACAGGTTGATTCCCACACAGCTTTTCGTAGAGGTGGCAGGCGGCTAAAATTCCGCTTGCCGCGCTTTCGACGTATCCTTCAACTCCCGTAATTTGCCCGGCAAAGAATACCGTAGAGTTACTTTTTAACGAAAAATCAACGTTCAAACAATCGGGAGAATTTAAAAAAGTGTTTCTGTGCATTACGCCGTATCGCAAAAATTCGGCGTTTTTTAATGCGGGAATGAGCGAAAAGACCCGCTTTTGTTCCCTCCATTTTAAGTTAGTCTGACAACCGACGAGATTATAAGCCGTACCTTCGGCATTCTCTTTCCTGAGCTGTAAAACGGCGTAAAAGCGGTTTCCGTCTTTATCCTTTAACCCAACGGGCTTAAAATTTGCAAACCTCAGGCTGTCAACCCCGCGCGAAGCCATCACCTCAACAGGCATACAGCCTTCGAAGATTTCTCGCTTTTCAAAGTCGTGCAAGACGGCTCTTTCAGCGGACAACAGCTCGGATACAAATCTTTCGTATTGCTCCTTATTCAACGGACAGTTGACGTAGTCGTCGCCGCCCTTGCCGTATCTGTCCCCGAAAAAAGCGCTGCCAAAATCTATACTTTCCCTTGAAACAATGGGGGCGGAGGCGTCATAAAAGTGTAATTGCCCCCCACATATGCCCGAAATACTTGCGGAAAGCTTATCCGAAGTGAGCGGTCCCGTGGCAATAATGCTCCAACTGTCGGGCAGTTTTTCAACCTCTTGACAAATTATTTTAATGCGCTTGTTATCGGTTATTTTGTCGGTTACATACTTTGCAAATTGCTCTCTCTCGACAGCAAGCGCGCCCCCCGCGGGAACGGCGGTTTTTTCAGCCGCCTCCATAGTAACAGAGCCGAGAATGCGCATTTCCTCTTTCAAAAGTCCGCAGGCGTTTGAATAGGGGTCCTTGCCTTTAAGCGAGTTCGAACAGACGAGTTCGCAAAAATTTTTATCCGAATGTGCCGGTGTAAACGATTTCGGCTTTATGTCGTAAAGCTCTACTTCCACGCCGCGGCTTGCAAGAAAATTAGCCGCCTCGCAACCGGCAAGTCCGGCTCCGATTACTTTAATTTTCATTTTCGGGAATTTCCACAGAGTAGTTGCAATTTTTGTCAGAGCACTTTATTTTGTTGCCCTTTTTAATAAGATAGCTGTTGCAAGTCGGGCACTTCTCACCCGTAGCTACGTCCCAGCTCAAAAATTTACAGTCGGGATAGCCCGTACAGCCGAAATAAATTTTACCCGTCTTTGAACGCATACGCCGCATAGGCTTTCCGCACTCGGGACATACTCCGTCGACGTGCACGCTTTCATCCTTCTTTTGCTCGGAAACATAGGGGCGCTTAGCCGAGCAGTTTGGGCATTCTATATACTTGCCGTACCTGCCCTTTTTAAGCAGCATTACCGTTCCGCAGTCGCGGCAGGTTTCATTGGTAACTTCGGCGTCTATGGGCAGAATCGACGAGCACTCGGGATAGTTGGGGCAGGCAAGAAATTTGCCGTATTTGCCGCTTTTAACCACCATATTCGCGCCGCACTTGGGGCAGCGCATAGCCGAAATTTCCGCCTCTCCTTCGCTTACTATATTCGAGCAGGCGGGATAGTTCGAGCAAGCAAGATACTTGCCGTATTTGCCTATCCGCCTTATCATTTTACTGCCGCATTTCTCGCAGACAACGTCGGTTTCCTCGTCCCCGTCGGTGGAGGCGTTTTTCAAATGTTCTGCAAACGACGGATAAAAATCGGCTATAATTTTGCGCCAATCGCAGCCGCCGTCCTCTATTCTGTCCAAATCATCCTCCATACGCGCCGTAAACCCGACGTCCATAATGTCGGTAAAATACTTTAAAAGCATATCGGTTATCTGATACGCAACGTCGGTCGGCAGCATATACTTTCCTTCTTTTTTGACGTATTTGCGCTTATTGAGTACAGAAATAATGGAAGCGTAAGTCGAAGGTCTGCCTATCCCCTTCTCTTCCATAGCCTTTACAAGCGACGCGTCGGTATACCTGTAAGGCGGCTTTGTGTACTTCAATTCCTTTTTAAAGTCCTTTAAATCAAGCTCGTCCCCTTCGTTTAAAGGCGGCAATAAATTGACGCTCTCTTCCTCGTCGTCCTTTTCCTTAGCCGCGTCCTGATACGCCGCTGTGTAACCTGCAAACAACATAGCTTTACCGCTGGCTTTAAAAGTATAGCCTGCGCTCTGCGCCTCTATCTGCATTGAGTTGTACTGCGCCTCCGCCATTTGCGAGGCAATAAACCTGTCGTAGACAAGCTTATAAATATTGTAGTGCTTTTTATCGAGAAAGCTCTTTAAGCTTGCAGGGGTAACGGCAAGATTTATGGGGCGTATAGCCTCGTGCGCGTCCTGCGCACCCTTTTTTGTGGCATAAATATTGGGCTTCTGCGGAACGTAGTCTGTTCCGTAATGCTCCCTTATAAAGCCCAGCGCATTGTCCTGCGCGTCCTTGGAAATTCGAACCGAGTCCGTTCTTATATACGTTATAAGCGCAATGTGGTCTCCGCCGACGTCCATACCTTCATAGAGGTGCTGAGCTATAAGCATTGTTTCGGGGGAAGTCATATTGAACTTGTTCGAAGCGTCCTGTTGTAGCGACGAGGTTGTAAAAGGCGCCGGAGCGTGCTGTTTGGTTATACCTTTTTTGACCTTTGAAACAACAAATTTACCGCTTTTTACCTTTGCTTCAACTTCGTTTGCAAGCTCTTCGGAGATGCTTTCCCCGTTCTTTTTAAATTGATACACCGCCTTGAAGGGCGCGTGCTTGCCTTCGATGTCGCGCAAAAACGCGTTCATAACCCAATAACCTTCTGGAACAAACGCCGAAATTTCGCGCTCTCTGTCAACAATAAGTCTTAACGCAACCGACTGAACCCTGCCGGCAGAAAGTCCGTTTTGAATGCGCTTGTTGAGCAGCGGAGAAAGCTTATAGCCCACAAGCCTGTCGAGAACGCGGCGCGCCTGCTGTGCGTCGACGAGATTATAGTTTATTTTTCTCGGGTTGTCGAGCGCATTTTGCACGGCTGTGGGAGAAATTTCATTGAACTCTATTCTGTTTTCGGCATTTTCGTCGAGCCCCAGAACGGACTGCAAGTGCCAGCTTATAGCCTCTCCTTCGCGGTCGGGGTCGGTTGCAAGAAATACTCTGTCAGCCTTTTTTGCTTCGGTGCACAGCCTTTTAATGACCTCTTTTTTGTTGGGAGTAATTTCGTATTTAGGCTCGAAATTGGCGGAAATTTTGACGCCCAGCGTGCGTTCGGGCAAATCGCGGACGTGACCGCCGGACGCGTCTACCTTATACTTACCCTTTAAATATTTGGAAATTGTCTTTGCCTTTGAAGGCGACTCAACTATAATCAAATCCATATCAACACCTCTTATTTTTGTACCGCCGAAAATCTGTTGCCGCCCAATCTTACAATCAAGCCCTTCATTTCAAGCGAAGTCAACGTCGGAATTATTAGGTAGGGAAGTTTACCTATTTTGTCCGCAATCTGCGCGACAAACGCGTCACCGAGTTGAGAAACCACGTCGTAAACGGCGAGCTCTTCCTCGGACATTTCACATTTTTCTTCCCTTTTAAAAGTTATATTGAAATCATAAAAAATATCGTCGGCGCACTCGACAAGTTTTGCCCTGTCGGTCTTTATCAGGTTGTTGCAGCCGACGCCCGAGCTTACGCCCGGCCCGTAAGGGAAAGCATAGACCAGCCTGTCCGCATCGTTTGCATAGCCTGCGGTTATCAACGCGCCGCTCTTTTTACCTGCCGAAACAATCAAAGTCCCCTCGGCAAGCCCTGCAATAATTCGGTTTCGCACGGGAAAGTTATAGGGCTTAGGCTGTATTTGCGGAGTATATTCCGTAATTACAAGCCCGCGCTCCTCAATCTTTTTGAGAAGCGGCTCGTTCATAGCAGGGTAAACGTGGTCAAACCCGTTTGCAAGTACGGAAATTACCTGTCCCGATCCTATTGCGCCCTCGATAGCCGCGGTATCCGCCCCGTCGGCAAGCCCCGTAACAACGGTAAACGCCCTTGACAGCTCCGCGGAAATTTTACTGCATTCCTTTAAGACGTTCGGAAGCGTCCTGCGAGAGCCGACTATTGCAAACATACGCGTTTTCAATAGGTCTGTATTGCCCTTGCAGTACAGCACGAGCGGCGGACATACCGCGTGCTTCAACGGTTCGGGGTATAGCTCAGAAAAATATGTAACGCATTTTATGCCGCGTTCGTCAAGTTTTTGCAAAAGCTTTTGTCTGTATGACGCGCTGTAAAATTTTCCCTTTAATTTATTATATACGCCGTCTTTGAAGCTTTTAATCAATAAATTCCGATATTTCTCGAAATCGGGCGCAAAGCTTTGAAAATCCGAGAGTAAAATTACCGCGTTTTTATAGCTTAACTCTTCAAACGAACTCAGCGTTATAAGGTTTATCTCTTGTTCGGAATACATCTCAATTGACGTCCTGATGCCTGTACGACGCCGCCTCCAATATATGTTCGGGTTTTATGTCGTCCGAAAACGCGAGGTCTGCAATAGTTCTTGCAACCTTGATTATTCTCGAACGCGCGCGGACTGACAAATGCAGTGAAACAAAAACGTTCTTTAAAACTTCCTCGCACTCGGCGGAAAGACGGCAATACTTTTTAATGTGCTTTTCCCCCATGTTCGAGTTTAAAGAAATTCCCTCGTCCGCAAATCTTTGCCTTTGAATTTCCCGCGCCTTTTCCACTCGCGCCTTCACCGCAGACGACGGCTCTTCATTGCTCTCCCCTGCCAAGTCGTCATACTTTACCCCGTCCACTTCGACCTGCAAATCTATTCTGTCGAGCAGGGGACCCGAGATTTTACTTCTGTACTTATGTATCTGCGACGGAGTACAGGTGCAGGTTTGGTATGCCGAACCGTAGTTGCCGCAGGGGCAGGGATTCATACTTGCGCACAGTATAAAATCGGCAGGAAAGGTTACCGAACCGCCGGCGCGAGCAACGGTAATTACTCTGTCTTCAAGCGGCTGGCGTAAAGACTCTATTGAATGGCGCGTATATTCGGGCAACTCGTCCAAAAACAACACGCCCTTATGCGCCATTGAAATTTCTCCGGGGTGAATTTTGGTATTGCCGCCGCCGCACAGCGAAACGGTGCTTGCGGTATGGTGCGGCGTTCTGAACGGGCGCATAGAGACAATGCCTTCGTCCCCGAGCGCGCCGGCAACAGAGTGTATTTTTGTGACTTCGAGCGCCTCGTCAAAGGTCATATCGGGCATAACCGTGGGAATGCAGCGTGCAAGCATAGTTTTGCCCGTGCCCGGAGGGCCCGACAATAAAATATTGTGACCGCCGGCAACGGCTATTTCGAGGGCGCGCTTTGCTACTTTCTGTCCGCGCACAAGCGACATATCGTAATTGTACTTTACAAGGTTTTGCACGGCTTGAAAGCTCTTTGCCTGAACGGGCTCGAAGCTCTTTTCCCCTGTCAGAAAGCCGACGACGTCGGCAAGATTATTGAGTGCATAAACTTCCGTTCCCTCGATATAGCTTGCCTCGTTGGCATTGCAAAACGGCACCACAAACTTTTTAAAGCCGCAGCTTTTTGCCGAAATTAAAATAGGCAAAATGCCCTGCACGGCGCGAAGCGTGCCGTCAAGCGCAAGTTCCCCCAAAAACACAGTGCCGTCGGTATCGGCAACAAGCTGATCGCTCGCTTTCAATATGCTTATTGCAATGGGCAAATCGTAGTGCGAGCCCTCTTTTTTAATGTCTGCCGGAGCAAGGTTTATTGTAATTTTATTTATAGGGAACTTCAATACGCTGTTTTTGATAGCCGAACGAACGCGCTCTTTACTCTCTTTTACAGCCGCGTCGGGCAAGCCGACAAGGTCGTACGAAACCATTCCCTTATTTATATCCGTTTCCACCTCGACGGCAACTCCTTCAAGTCCGTTCAAGGCAAAGCAAGTAATTTTAGAAAGCATAATTTTCCTTTAAAACTAAAGCTCCCGCACAGAGCGAGAGCTTTTTTTATTATTTAATTTCCTTTATCTTAGCAGCCTTACCCGTCAATCCGCGCAGATAGTAGAGCTTAGCCCTTCTTACCTTGCCGCGTTTAACGACAGCGATAGACGCAATTTTCGGAGAATGAAGAGGGAACGTTCTTTCAACGCCCACGCCGAACGAAAGACGACGAACGGTAAAACTTTCTCTTATACCGCCGTGCTTTTTAGCGATTACTACGCCTTCGAAGTTCTGAATTCTCTCTTTCGTACCTTCTATGACCTTGAAACCTACTTTTACGGTATCTCCCACGTTGAACACGGGAACCTCGGCTTTCATACCTTCCTTTTCAATGGCTTCTACCAAACCTTTCATAACTTACCTCCAATTTACTTGACATTCTTGCTTTTCTGCAGAGGACTGTCCGAAGTCGTTTTTAATATTATCATCTATTTTTGAAAAACGCAACTCATTTTCAGGGGGTGTATCGCAATTTTCACAAATAATTTTTAAAACCCGACGCTTATATATCATTATATATAATGTGCTCGCTTTTTTAAATAATTTTGCTGTATCCGTACGAATTTACCACGGCGTCCACCTTTACGCCGCTGCGGCAAAGCGGACAGTCTGTCGGCGCAAACGACGAGTAATCGGGCACGTTATCAAGCCCGAACAGCTTCAACACGGGCACGCCGCAGTCGAAATTACTGCCGAAAACCGTTGCAACTCCTACGGGCATACCGCCGTAATACCTTATTCCCTCGACAACGCTGTTGGCGTCCTTACCGGTAGTGGCGGAAGCCGTTAATAAAAGCACGTTTTTATTTTTGACGTAGGATAAAAAATTGTCGCGCAGCAGCATTTTATCGTTGGAAATTTCAGGGGAAATTACGCCGATATTTACTCCGCTGTTTATGTGGGTGGTCGAAAGATATTCCGCCAAAAATGCGCCGACCATTTTCATTCTGTCAAGCGTGATTATGGTATCCACGGGCGTGGACGAAAACCCGTCGGCAAACAGCCGCGCGGCAAGTTTTGCGCTTGTCAAGTCCGATTTAACTTTAGTCATATCCACGCAATAGTTGACGTGGCTGTGCCTCGTTGCAAAGTGCCCGGGTATCACCCTTATCATCACTTCGCGGTTTGATTTGGAAAAAACGTCGTAAGCCCTCTTTTCCATTATGTACCCTCCTATCATCACGCGTAAAACGCGTTTTCTATGTGATTGATTTGCCCCTCGAACACCTCGATTATATCGAACCGAACGACAAAATCGTTGATTTTGTTCCTCAAAAAATAGTTTGCCCCCGATATATACCGCAGTTTACGCCGTTTGTCCACTGCCTCCGAGGGAGTACCGTACTCGTCGGAAACCCTTGTTTTGACTTCGACAAACGCCATAACTTCACCCTTCCGAACAATAATATCAATCTCTCCGAAGGGGGAAACATAGTTCTTTTTGATTATTTTCCAGCCGTGACGCTTCAAATACTTGCGAGCCGTTTTTTCTCCCTTAGCGCCAAGCTTTTTGTTGTGCATGTTGCTTTCTATTGCCATTTTTTCGTAAAGCTCCTGCGATGAATGGGGCATATTCCGTGGTCTACGATGGCCTGTATGTGTATTTTTGTGCCGTAACCCTTATGTTTTTCAAAGGCGTATTCGGGATACTGCACAGCATAATCGCACATAAGCTTGTCCCTGAAATGCTTTGCAACAATAGAAGCAGCGCCAATCGTATAGCTCAGATAGTCCCCTTTTATTATACTTTTCTGCGGAATATCTACATCGAGCTTCATATTGCCGTCGACAAGCACAAATTGAGGCTTGATTTCAAGGCTTTCCACCGCGTTTTTCATACACAGTTTAGTAGCCTCCAATATGTTAATTTCGTCTATAATTGAGGGTTCAACGCGGCATATTGCGTAGGCAACCGCATTTTTTTTGATTGTTTCCGCAAGAGTTTCTCTCTTTTTTTCGCAAAGCTTTTTACTGTCGTCCACTCCCTCGATAAGGTTGTCCGGCGGCATAATAACAGCCGCGCACACTACGGGACCTGCAAGCGGCCCCCTGCCCACTTCGTCCACGCCGCAAATATATTCTATTCCCTGCGCCCGCAGCTCTATTTCATATTTTAATTTATCAATCAAAATCCCACACCCTTAACGTCCTCGGCGCAGTCGAAAGTCACCCTGCCGAGCCTGCCTTTTCTCAAATCGTCTATTACGGCGCGCTCTCCGCGCTCGTAGTCATACTCTCCGCCGCGAAGCATAAACCCGCGTTTTGCGCACACCTTTTCGAGCATTTCAAGCGGAGTGCCGCCCTCTATAGCATAGCGCTCGAACAGGCGCTGAGGATATTTTTCCTGCAATTCTTCAAGCAGAGCAAGCGCTATATCGTCCAAATCGAGTATATCGTCGTTGATACTGCCAACATACGCCAGCCTTACGGCAAGCTTTTGATTTTCGAACGCAGGCGGCATTGTTCCCGGTGTATCCAGCAACTCGAACCCGTCGCAACGTATCCACTGCTTTCCGCGCGTCACTCCTGCTTTGTCTCCCGTTTCGGCGCGCTTCGAGCCTGCAAGCAGGTTTATAAGCGTGGATTTGCCCGTGTTGGGAACACCCGCCACCATAAATCTGAATATCTTGGTCTGTCCGCGTTCAAGCGCTCTTTGTCGTTTTTCGGCAACCAATCTTTCGATTGCCCCCGTAATATCCCTTCGTGAAGCCGCATTCACCGCGTTTATCTTTACTGCTGCCGCGCCGCTTTCCCTTATAAGTTTTAATAAAAAATCCGCCCTTTCGTCGGCTAAATCACCCTTATTTAAAACGTATAAAACGGGTTTGTTTCCGGCAAGCTTTTTAAGTTTTGCATTGAACGAAGCCGCAGGGCAGCGCGCGTCAAGCACAAAAATAACCCCGTCCACAAGCGAAAGATGCTGCTCCATCATTCGCATTGCCTTGGTCATATGTCCCGGAAACCACTGTATAGTTTTCATTTTTCGTCCTCTTCGAATAAATCGGGGCGGCGCAATTTCGTAAGCTTATGCCCCTCGCTTTGGCGCCACTCGTCAATCTTTTTGTGATCTCCCGACAGCAATACGTCGGGAACTTTTACGCCCCTGTACTCGGCAGGCCGAGTATATTGCGGATACTCGAGTAAACCGTTTGAAAAGCTTTCGTCAATAAGCGAGCCGTCCGAAATCACCCCGTCAACGTAGCGCGCAACGCAGTCGCAAATAACCATTGCAGGCAGCTCTCCGCCCGTAAGCACATAGTCGCCTATTGAAATTTCCTCGTCGATAAACAGGTCTATAACTCGCTGGTCGACCCCCTCGTAATGTCCGCAAAGCAGCACCAAATGCTCGAAATTCAAAAGCTCGAAAACCTTGCTTTGCTTTAATGTTTGCCCTTTGGGAGAGAGATAAATTCTGTGCGCCCTGTGTTCGGGGTCTATGCTATCCATTGCAGAACCTATTGGCTGGGGCATCATAACCATTCCGGCGCCGCCCCCGAAAGGATAGTCGTCGCATTTGAAATGCTTATTTTCGGCAAAGTCGCGTATGTTTACAATTTGCAAATCTAGCTTGCCCGTTTCAACCGCTCTGCCTATTATACTCTCCTTCAACGGCGCAAACATTTCGGGAAAGAGTGTTAAAACAGTAATTTTCAAACCGAAACTTCCTTAAATCTTTTCTTATTGACGGTAATTATCTTACTTTGAACGTCAACGCTTTCGATAACGCCGTCCGCAGCGGCAAAACAAATTTCGCCCTTGTCGCTTTGCAGGGTGTAAATATCGGTGTGTGCAGGCGTAACAGAAATTACCTTGCCGACAACTTCACCCGAGCCCGTTACCACCTCACAACCGATTAAATCGGCAATATAGAAGGTATCGTCGGGCAGCTCGGGCAAATCACAGCGATATGCATCGATAAATTTACCGCGCAAAAGCTCGGCGGCGTTTCTGTCGAAAATGCCCTTCAACGCGAAATAGGCAAACTCCCCCTGTCCGCGCATACCCAAAACCGCGTACTCGACTGAGTCGATAAGCACGCGTTTTAAGTCCTTCAATTGCTCTGCGCCGTCGCAAAGCACCTTCACTTTTATTTCACCGCGTATGCCCTGCGGCTTTAAAATTGCTGCAACTTGTAAAGTATCCGTTTCCATAATAACTTTTACAAATAGCCGAGCGCACGCGCCCGGCTATTTATTATACCTTTTCTTTAATCTCAACCGTGTAGCGTTTTGCTCCGCGAGGCGTGGTAGCGCCGACAAGCGTTCTTAAAGCCTTGGCAATTTTGCCCTGCTTGCCGATAACCTTGCCCATATCTCCCGAATCGAGATAAACGCAAATTTCAATTACGTTCTCCTTCTCTTCGGGAACGTACTCGATAACGTCCTTTTTCTCGGCAAATGTCTCTACAACGTATTTGACTAACTGCAAAATATTTTCTTCCATTTTTGCTCCCTCGGGCGCGTTAGTTAAGGGATATATGCGCCCCAATTATAATTATTCCTTCTTTTTCTTGTCGTTGGTCTTGGGTGCGGAGGGCTTAGAACTCTGCTCCATAGCGCCGACTTTAACAAGATAGCTCTTTACCGTTTCGGTAGGCTGAACGCCCTTAGAAAGCCAATTTTTAGCCTTTTCGACGTCGATATGAATATCCGCAGGGGTTTTGAGGGGGTCAACATACCCGACCTGGTCGATGTACTCGCCCGAACGCGCCTTTCTCGAATCGATAACCACTACACGGTAAAAGGGGCTTTTTTTGTCGCCCATTCTCGTAAGTCTCATTTTAACTGCCATTGTATTTTCTCCTTGTGCCTCTCGGCTATATAAATTTTATTTTTTTATCGTTAATTAAGCCATATATTGGGGTCTACGTTTAAAAAGGCAATCTTCTTTTGCCGCTTTTCAACTGCTTCATAAGCTGCTTGGTTTGGTCGAACTGCTTTAAAAGTTGATTTATTTCCTGTACGGTCGTACCCGATCCCTGGGCTATTCTCTTCTTTCTGGACGAGTTTATAATCGAAGGGTCGATGCGCTCTTTCTTTGTCATGGAAAGTATTATTGCCTTGGTGCGCTCTATCCTGCTCTCGTCAATGTCTTCGGCTTTCACCTTGCCGCCCATACCGGGCATCATTGCAAGCAACGCCTGCGCGCCGCCCATCTTTTTCATACTCTCGAACTGAAAGAGATAGTCCTCCAAAGTGAAGCTGTTTTCAAGCATCTTTTTCTGCATCTGCTTTGCTTGTTCTTCACTTACGGCTTCCTGCGCCTTTTCGATAAGCGTCAATACGTCACCCATACCGAGAATGCGTGAAGCCATTCTGTCGGGGTAGAAGGGCTCTAAATCCCCCATTTTTTCACCGACGCCGATATATTTTATGGGCTTGCCCGTAACCGCCTTAATAGAAAGGCACGCGCCGCCCCTTGTATCTCCGTCGAGTTTAGTTAAAATTACACCCGTTACCTCAAGCCGCTCGTTAAAAGTTTTTGCAACGTTTACGGCAACCTGACCCATCATACTGTCGACGGTAAGCAAAATTTCGGCAACGTCCACGCTTTTTTTAATGTTTTCCAGCTCCTGCATAAGCGGCTCGTCTATTTCAAGCCGACCGGCGGTGTCGATTATGACCGTGTCAAAGCCCATAGCCCGCGCGTATTCCACCGCTTCTTTTGCAGTTTTGACGGGGTTTTGAGTTCCCTTTTCAAATACTTCGGCAGCGGCGTTTTTACCCACTACTTTAAGCTGATTTATAGCCGCCGGACGATATATATCGCAGGCAACCAAAAGAGGTTTTTTGCCGCTCTTTTTAAGGTTTACGGCAAGCTTGCCGCACATAGTAGTCTTTCCTGCGCCCTGCAAACCGCACATCATTATAACCGTTGGCGGCTTGGGTGAGATGACGAGCTTTTGATTTGACGAGCCCATAAGCGCGATAAGCTCTTCATTAACTATCTTTATAACCTGCTGCGCAGGGTTCAAGCTTTGCAATATTTTTTGTCCGACAGCCTTTTCCGAAACGTCGGCACAGAATTTTTTGGCTACCTGAATGTTTACGTCCGCCTCTAAAAGCGCGACGCGCACTTCTCGCATAGCCGTCTTAATTTCAAGCTCGGTAAGCCTTCCGCGCTTCGTGAGCTTTGAAAATATATGATTTAATCTCTCCGATAACGATGAAAACGCTCCCATTAACTCCTCTTATCCTTTAAAGCCGCCAAAGCTTCCGCCGAGTAGTTTTTGTCAAGATAGCTTTCAAGCTTTAAAAGCTCACCTTCAAGCTCGGGGCGTTCGGCTTTAAAATTTGCGGCCCATTTGCCTATTTCCGACAACAAATCGGAAAAGTGCAACTTTTCTTCATACTCTTCAAGCTGCCTTTTGCAGGTGTTTAAGCACTCCGAAACACCCTGACGCGAAATACCTTTCTGCTCGGCAATTTCCGACAAAGTCAAATCATAATTGAAATATAAGTCGGTAATTTCACGCTGTGTTGGGGTTAAAAGCCCCTTGTATATGTCCCAAAGCGTTATAAAAGGTATCTTGTCCATATAAGTATTAATATTTTACAACATAACAGCCTGCCTGTCAAGCATTTTTACTTGACAAATTTTAAATAAAACAAAACAGATATTCACACAAATATTTAATAATTAACAAAAAATTTATCCACCGCGAGGCAAAAAGTTTTAGTTTGACATAAAAATAACTATATGATAAAATTTTATCGATAGGGAGATAATTATGTGTAAAGAAATCGACAGCATTCTTTACGATACCGAAAACTCCACAATAGATAAAAAATTCACGTTTGGCAAACCGGGGGACCCCGACGGATACGAAGAGACTTTATACATAACGCGCGAAGGAAGATATTTTATCTATACCAATGGCGGAAGCCTTTCACGGTATCCTGAAGAAAATATAACTCCAATAGCAAGGGAAGACGTCAAAAATTGGATGCTTTCCCGTTAAAGTAACAAAAAAACCTCGCAAAGCGCGCTTCCCATAGGGAATTAAAAAACTAAATTTTAAGAGTTATACTTTCAAGCAAGGACAAAAGCTCTCGAACGATATGTTCGAGAGCTTTTTACTACAAACCTTTTAGAAAGATAAATTGAAATTTAACTTTCTATGTATAGTGTAGGATATTGTTCAAGCAATCGCTTATAACAATAGCAATCTTTTATATGGTCGTTAATTATTCCACTTGCTTGTAAGTGTGCGTAAACTGTTACAAAACCGAGAAATTTCATTCCGCGCTTTTTTAAATCCGCTGAAATTTTATCGGATAGCTCATTTGACGCAGGAAGATTTCCTAATTCGTGTCCGCGATATAGTAACGCCTTACCACCCGACCAACTCCA
>Ga0209064_1001770_pt1 | contig 29948 bp, 24 predicted proteins | sample Inofromicrocosms_FD_187498 | JGI IMG/M metagenome (GOLD analysis project Ga0209064, IMG submission 187498) | Mouse cecum microbial communities from Vienna, Austria - Inoculum for glucosamine and mucus D2O microcosms (SPAdes) (version 2) | ecosystem: Host-associated > Mammals > Digestive system >... | reverse complement strand
TGGAGCTGCTCAAAGGGCTTTTTCTCCTTCAGCCATTGGGGGTTGACCTCCGCGTGGCCGAACCACAGGGGATGGCCCTTGGCCTTGATGCGGTTCTGCTCCAGAAAGCCCAGGGCCTGGTCGATATATTCGTACTGATATTGTCCCTCCTGGGGAACGGTGCGGTTGGGATAAAAGGGAAGGGTGGCGAAATCAAAGGCCTCCTTGAACAGCTTGGCGTACCGCGCCCCCGGCGAGGTAAATCGGCTGAAATTGCACCCCAGCAGAAGGTCGTCCCTGGGGTTGGCAAAGGCCTTTTTCTGTGAGGCGGCAAATAGCGCCCCCTCCGCCCCGTAAATGGCGTGGGACAGGGCGTACAGGCGGTTTTCCGGTGTGCTGTTTCCCCGGTTGGCCAGATGCAGAAATTCCCTGGCAGCGTCAATGTGTCCCCGAACATCTGGGGGAAGCTCCGTCCCCTCTCCCAAGCGGGCGGCGTGGTACAGATAGGTGTTGGCGGCCTCGGTGATAAAGTCCACAAAGCCGCCGGTGTAGCCCTGTCCTTCATTGTCGGCTGTCACCCAGATGTTCCCATAGAGGGGCAGGTTGAGCTTGGCGTGTACCATATAGGGGGACTGGGTGACGGTGAGTTCCACCGTGCCGTCGGGCAGAATTCTCTGACGGCGCTCGTCGGGTTCAAAGTCCATACCGCTGGCATAAACGGACTCCAGCACCGGCTTGGACCAGGGGTTTCCGCCGGCGTCATCCAGCCGGATGTGAATTGTCTGCATTCTTTTCCTCTCCTTAGTACTGTGCCGCCCCTGAATAACCCCGACCGGGGAAGGCAGTGTATTTCTGGTGTCGGGGTGTTCTTCTCACAGTATACCATACACCGCAGTTCTTCCCCATCAGCAGTTTTTTTGCCCATTAATACGCCGTTTTTTCGGATGTGCAAAAATTTAGGCTATTTACACACAAGTCATTCGCCGGTAAGATGGATTTATAGATAATTTGCCGTGGAGTTTATCGGGCGTTAAATCTGGCTTCACGGAATCTTAAAAATAAGTAAAGAGCAATGGAGGAAAAGCGGATGCAAACCAAGACAGTGACAGCGGCCAAGCGCGGCACCTGGGTCCAGCGGTTCGGCCGTGCATTTAAAAACGACTGGCAGATTTACCTTCTCCTTCTCCCGGCAATGGTTATGGTGTTTATCTTCTGCTACCTGCCCCTGTACGGCATCCAGATTGCCTTTAAGGATTACAAGGCGGTCCTGGGTATTACGGGCAGTCCATGGGTCGGCCTGAAGAATTTTACCGACTTTTTCAGCGCATATTATTTTAAGCGGCTGCTTGCCAACACCTTTCTGCTGAATCTGTACAATCTCCTGTGGAGCTTTCCCGTCCCCATCCTGCTTGCCATTTTGCTGAACCAGTTTGAGCGGGAGCGCTTTAAGAAGTTCACTCAAACCATTATCTATGTCCCCCATTTTATCTCCACTGTGGTTATGGCTGGTATGCTGTACCTGTTCCTTTCCCCTACCAACGGCATGGTCAACCACCTGATCACCGCCCTGGGGGGCGAGTCCATCTACTTTATGGTGGAGCCCGGATGGTTCCGCACCCTCTTTATCGCCACCGATATCTGGCAGCACGCCGGGTGGAACACCATCCTTTACATAGCCACCCTCACCGGCATCGACCCCGGCCTGTACGAGGCCGCCACCATCGACGGTGCCTCCAAGCTGCAAAAAATTCTGCATATCGAGATACCCCACCTGCTGCCCATCGCGGTGATGATGCTGATCCTCAACTGCGGCAGCCTGCTGGCCTCCAACACCGACAAGGCCCTGCTGATGCAGACCTCCGGCAACATGGCCACCTCCGATATCATCGGCGTCTATGTGTACACCATGGGCCTTGGCAAGGCGCAGTTCTCCTACACCACCGCCATAGGGCTTTCCATCAATGTCATCAACTTCGCCACCATTATGCTGGTCAACTGGATTTCCCGGAAGCTCAGCAACACCAGCCTGTTCTAAGGGGAAAGGAGGAATAACGCCATGCCAACCACAAAAAGGAAAGTGCAGAAGTCCATGGGCGATAAGGTATTTGACATCTGCAACATGATCTTCTGGATCATCTTCCTGATTATCATCATCTATCCCCTGTGGCTGATTATCATCGCCTCGGTCTCCGACCCGGACGCGGTCATCGCGGGGGAGGTGCTGCTCTGGCCCAAGGACTTCTCCATGATGGGCTATGAGGCCGTGTTTGAGCACCAGGAGCTGCTGCGGTCCTACCTCAACTCTATCTTCTACACCCTGGCGGGCACCGCATTGAGCGTGGTGGTCACTTTGATGGCCGCCTATTCCCTGACCCGCAAATTCTCCGGCAAGGCCTTTGTCAATATGTATTTTGTCTTCACCATGTTCTTCACCGGGGGCCTGATTCCCCAGTTTTTGATGAACCGCTCCCTGGGCCTTTACGATACCGTCCTGCTGATGATCATCATCAACTGCGTCTCGGTGTGGAACCTGATGGTGGCCCGGACCTATATTTCCACCAACATCCCCGACGACCTGTACGAGGCCGCCATGATTGACGGGGCGGACCACATCACATACTTTGTCAAGGTGGTGCTTCCCCTCTCCGGCATGATTGTCGCGGTGCTGTGCGTCTACTACGGCGTCAGCCGCTGGAACGATTACTTCACCGCCCTGGTTTACATCCGGGACCGCGCCAAGCTTCCCTTGCAGACCGTCCTCCGGGAGATACTCGCCACCCTGACCACCAGCACCTCCTCCGACAGCTTCTTCTCCGCCTATGCGGACAACATCCAGGGCATGACCGAGGCCATCCGCAAGGCAGAGGTTGCCAAGTACTGCTGCATTGTCGTTTCCACCGGCCCCGCGGTGCTGCTGTATGTGTTTATGCAGAAGTACTTTGTCAAGGGCGTGATGATTGGCTCCCTGAAGGGATAATTCTTTCCGCCTTCTTTTCCGCCGCCGGGATACCCCGGCAGGCGGTTAAGATAAAGAAACCCATTTTATCTGAAAGAAAAGGAGATTTAGAGTATGAAAAAAGCATTGACCGCTGTTCTGGCGGCAAGTATGCTGCTCACCGCTACCGCGTGTAATGGAAGCACAACGTCCTCCAGCAGCGCAGCGCCGGCACCATCTGGGTCCTCCAGTGCAGCGCCCGCCTCATCCGCTGGCGGAGAATCCTCCACAGCATCCCAGGCTGCCTCCAGCGATCCCATTACCATTAAGGCCTTCCAGTATCTGCTGGAAAACCAGCAGGTGGACCTGGACAATCTGTGGTTCTATCAGGAGCTGGAAAAGAAGACCAACGTCCATGTGGAATGGGAAGGGGTTAAGGACGGCGACTGGACCACCCGCCTGAACCTGATGTTCGCCTCCGGCGACTGGCCCGACGTGATTCTCCGCGGCACTGTGGATATTGAGGAGTACGGCGTTTCCCAGGGAATCCTCATCCCCCTGGACGATTATCTGGAAGCCAATATGCCCAATTACTACAGCCGCCTGTTTATGAACAACGCCAACGATTCCATCCCGGCATCCGACGGCAAGAGCTACTACATCGGCAACCTGACTGCCCAGAATGTCAACCACGACGGAAGCCACTATATCAACAAGACATGGCTGGATAAGCTGGGACTGGATATTCCCAAGGATATCGACTCCCTGACCGAGGTTCTCCGGGCCTTTAAGACCCAGGACCCCAACGGCAACGGCCAGGCAGATGAGATTCCCTTCTCCGCCGCCGACCTGATCCACCAGACCCAGGGCGTGTACACCCACTTTGCCAACTTCGGTGTTCCGCTTCAGAGGTTTGTCTATGCCTGCATCAATGATGACGGCAAGGTTGTATTCCCCGGAGATATGGAAGGCTTCCGTCCTGCCTGCGAATGGCTGAACCTGTGTTACAGCGAGGGCCTGCTGGACCCTGAGGCCATCACCCAGGATTCCAACGTGTGGGGCACCAAGATGAACGCCAACCAGGTGGGCTACACCACCTATCTGCGGCTGATCAACACCGCTTTGCAGCCTGAAATCGCGGAGCAGTTTGTCTCCATCCTGCCCCCCGCCAGCCAGTACGGCGTTTCCGTTCCCCGCATTCTGGAGGTTCCGGACTTCGGCGCAGCCCTCACCGTTTCCAACAAGAATGTGGAACGAACCCTCCAGTGGATCGACGCCCAGCTGGAAACCGAGACCATGATGGTTTCCTACAATGGCCCGCTCCATGAAGGCGGCCCCATCGAACCCACCATCAAGGTAAATGACGCAGGCAAATACGAGATCATCTCTATCCCGGAGAACAACGGTCTGTACAACTACGTTCCCGTTTACCATGCCCAGTTCTTCGCACCTGGCGACTACTACTTTGATATCTACGAGATGCCCCCTCACCGTGTAGAGCGGTATGAGAGCAGCAAGCAGTATGAGGAAGCGGGCGTTCTGGAGAAATACTCCTTCGATTACCTGAACAAGCTGTCCAAGATGAACAGCGAGGACGCTATTGAGGTTTCCCGCCTGTATACCGAAATCGAAAAGTTCATGAAGGAATCTATCGCCAGCTTCATCACCGGCGGCGTCACCGACGCAAACTGGAAGACCTTCCAGGATACCGCCAAAGCGGTGGGTGTGGACCGCTACATTGAGCTGTATCAGAAGGCCTATGACAATTATCTTGCCAAATAGCAGATACTTATGGTAAAATAGGAGATACAGCAGCGGCTGATCTTCTGAAAATCGTGTAATTGTTACAATACGATGTCCCCCGCAGCACTGCCTGTGCCGCGGGGGACATTTTATACCCACAGAAACTTTTAGGGGGGAAAATGACCTGTGCTGAAAAAGCTCCTTTCACGGTCGGTATCACTTCGGTACCTGGTTCCTTATTTTGCCGTTTTAGTGGCGGTATTTGCCGGAATCGTCCTGTATGTAAGCGAGGTTTTTGACAAGGCGATTCAGGAAAATGTTCTGGAGCACAACACCAACCGTCTGGGGCTTTTGCGGGTGGAGCATGAAAAACAGCTCAGCACCCTGCTAAGCATCTGCGACCAGCTCAGCCTTTCCCCACAGATTTCCGTCTTTAAATTCATGGAAAACCCTATGGAAGCCTACTATATCAAGCAACAACTCTCCGCCTTTCAGGTGGCCAACAACTTCTGCGACCAGTTTTATATTACCTTCCATGAGGACAATTTTCTTTATTCCTCCGCCACATCGGTGTCCATGGAGTTGTTTTCCGATCGGTTTATACAATACGAAAATATTTCCTCCCAGGAACTAAAAACGCTTCTCTGCGAAACCCACAGCAGTCCTGTCCTCCTCCCAGCGCAGAACATCCGCAATATGCCAGTGGGGGAGGTACCGGTGAAGATGCTCAGCGTTATTATGCCCCTGCGCTTAAAGGGCAAGTATAGCATCGGGAACATCCTGTTTTTGGTGCAGGATAGCACCTATCAGCAGATGTTTGCCGACGAGATTCCGGAGGAGCGGGCAATGTACATCATCCAAGACCATCAGATTCTGGAGGCTTCACAGCAGGACGTACCGGATGAGCTAATCCTGAAAGAGGTGTATACCCAGCAGGAGGCCTTTGTCCGGGAGCTGACGGTGGAGGGTGAAAACTATCTGTTGTTTATGCAGCCGGGAAATCTGCTGGATATCCGGTACGCGTCGCTGATTCCCCAGCGGACGGTACGCCAGCAGGCCATGCGCTCCAAGCTGAACTTCGGGCTGTTTCTGCTGATTTTAAGCATCCCCGCCAGTCTGATTATCATCTATTTTACCCGCCGCCACATCCTCAGCCCCATCCGGGAGCTGCAAAGGAGCGTGGGGGCGGAATCCGGCGCGGGGGACGGCTTTGCCTCTATCCGCACCGGCATAGAGGCGCTGATCGGGCAAAACCGGGATCTGCACACCCGGCTGGATTCCAGCCTGCTGGCAAGGCGGGCGGAATTTGTCCACAGCTTTGTCAAGGGGCGTTTCCCCACACGGGAGGAGGCCATAGAGGCCGCCGCCCGCCTGGAGCTGGATATCGACCGGCCCTGCTTTGCCGCCGCCATCATCTCAGAGGATTCCGCCCACAAGCCGGAAATCTTTGGGGCCCTTGCCTCCCGCAGTGAAACGGTTATCTGCTATGCGGAGCTGATGTCACAGGAGAAGGTTCTGTTCCTGGTATTCTGCGCCTCCCCCGACGAAATTGTGGGCTGGGCGGAGCAGACCATCGGGGCGCTGCGCTTTACATACCGGGATACCGTCGTCGCCATGGGCAATCCCCATTTTGATTTTTTCGAGGCCGGCACAGCCTACCTGGAGGCGGAAACCGCCTACAGCAACCGGTTTTTGATGGATAACGAATTTGTCCTGTATTTTTCCCAGATTAACACAGCGGTGGAAAATGTGGGTCCCCTTTCCCAACGGTTTCTGGATAAATTCTACAGCATCCTCCAGGCGGGGGCGGCAGATGACGGCAGAGCCCTAGACGGCTGGATTAACGAGCTGATGGAGACCATGACCCAGAAGAAGCTATCCCTGTTCGCCTTCCGTATGCTGGTAAATGACATTGTAAACGCCCTCCTGGGGCGGCTTTCCACATTCGGTACTCCTCCAGCGGACACGCTGCAATACTATGATATCTTCAATCTGTCCTCCTGCCGCAGCGTCCGGGACATGGCCGGCATTCTGCGGGGAATCTGCACCGAAATTCTGCGGGGACAGGAGAATCACAGCGCCGCCGGAGAGCCCGCCGATATTCAGCGGTTCACCGCCTACTTGAAGGAGAACTGCACCGACCCCAACCTGACCATCGGCTCCGCCGCCGAGGCCATGGGGATAAACGCCGCAAGGGTCTCCGTCCTCTATAAAGAGCATACAGGGATGCACCCCTCCGCCTATCTCCAGTCCCTGCGGATGGACAAGGCCAAAGAACTGCTGCGGGACAGCGACCTGCCCATCAAGGAGATTGCGGTAAAGGTGGGATACTTTGATTCCTCCAGCTTTATCCGCCGGTTCCGGCAGAACACCTCAATGACGCCCGCACAGTACCGCCAGTCGGAGAGGGAGCAAAAGAACAGGAATCATATTAATTAGGATAAATCGCAACACTGGAATTCGTTTAAAATGAAAAGGCACGCCGAGGCAAAGCTCCTGCCTCAGCGTGCCTTTTGTGTCTGCTTTATTGATACAGTACAACAGCATACCCTAGAGAAATCTTTTTTGAAAAAAGAGTATCTCCGTAACACTTTGCGGACATTTCCCTGTTATACTATTCTTATCATACGAGGAGGACGAGCCATGAAACAAATCCTGATCGTCGAAGACGACGCCCTTTTGAATAAAACCCTAGCCTATAACATGACCTCCGACGGCTGGAAAGTCACCTCCGCCTTAAATGCCAGGTCTGCCGCCAACCTGCTGGCTGGAACAGCGTATGACTTGGTGCTGTTGGACATCAACCTGCCGGACGGCAGCGGTTACGACCTGTGCAGGCTCATCAAGCCGGAACATCCTGAGACAATGGTGATTTTCCTCACCGCCAACGACCAGGAAAGCGACCAACTCCACGGCTACGAGGCGGGGGCGGTGGATTACATTACCAAACCCTTTTCCGTCGCGGCCCTCCAGAGGAAGATCAGCGCCATGTTCGCCATGCTGGAGCGGCATAAGCCGTCAAGGGATATCTACGACGACGGCAGATTGTTGATCGACTTTTCGGAACAGTCCGCTTCTCTGGACGGCAGGCCGATCGCTCTCACCCCCATGGAATATAAAATGCTGTACCTTTTCTGCCAAAACCCAAAGCTGGTTTTAACCCGTCAGCGGCTTTTGGAGCGGCTGTGGGATGTGGACGAACGGTTCGTGGATGAGCACACCCTGACTACCTCCATCAGCCGTATCCGAAGTAAAATTGAGGCGGAGGGCGGCTCCTATATCAAAACCATCTACGGAATAGGGTATCAATGGACGGGAGGCGAGGGGAAATGAAGGCAGAGCGCATCTCTATAAAGACAATGTTCCTGCTGATGGGGACCGGGGCAGCGGCCTCCATGCTCACCATTGCCGCCCTTCTCTTTGCCGCAACCGGAGAGGGTGGGGTGCTGCTGGCTGGCGGAGCGCTGACCGTCTGCGCCCTTGTCTGGCTGTTCCTTCTGACGCTGTTTTTCGCCAAACGGCTTTCCCGGTTCACGGCTGGGCTTTGCCGGACGATGGACAGCATGATAAGCGGCAGAGAACCGGTACAGGCCGGTGACAGCGAAACGCTCTTTGCCCGCATTAGCTACCGTCTGGTCCGGCTGTACAGCATCATGCAGGAGAACCGGCGCAGGGTGGACGAGGAACGGCAGGAGCTGCAAATGCTGGTGTCAAACATCTCCCATCAGGTCAAGACGCCAGTGAGCAATCTGAAAATGGTGGCGGACACGCTGCTGCTCAGGACTGTCACAGAACAGGAACAACGGGACTTTTTGCAGGGCATCCGCAGCCAGGCGGACAAGCTGGAATTTCTCTTTCAGGCCCTGGTGAAGACCTCTCGCCTGGAAACAGGTCTCATCCGGCTGGAAAAGAAGGACGGTCCGCTGCTGGACACCCTAGCCCAAGCTATGGGCGGTATTATTTACGGAGCGGAGGAAAAGAATATTTCCATGGTCGTGCAGTGTCCGGAGGAACTGCGCCTGTCCCATGACAGCAGATGGACAGCGGAGGCTCTTTTCAATCTGCTGGACAACGCGGTGAAATACACCCCGGCGGGCGGGAAAATAAGCGTATCAGCGGAGCAGTGGGAGATGTATGTCAAGCTGGACGTGACCGACACCGGAAAGGGCATCCCGGAGAGCAGCCAGGCCGCCATCTTCCGGCGCTTTTATCGGGAGGAGGAGGTCCACAACGAGCCGGGGGTGGGCATCGGCCTGTATCTGGCCCGCGAGATTGTCACCCGGCAGGGCGGGTACATCAAGGTGAGTTCGGAGGTGGGGAAGGGGTCCACCTTTTCGGTTTTTCTGCCCCGCAGATAAAAAGATAACCTGAAAGGAGCAAACGCATATGAGCAAATATGACGCGTTATGGGAGTATATTCAAAAGGACGGCAGCCCCTTCCTCAGCCTGACATTTGAGGAAATACAGGGGATTGCCGGGCTGCCGATAGACCACTCCTTCCTGAAATACAAAAAGGAGCTTTTGGATTACGGCTATCAGGTCAGGAAAATATCAATGAAGGAGCAGAAGGTCCTTTTTGAGAAAAAGGATTGACGATGGGAATAGGTCGGAGGAATTTTCCCCGGCCTATTTGCGTCAATCACCTCCCATTCGGACATTTCTGTAACATTTGAGTTTTATAATGTCCCCATCAACAGGCAAAAAGCCCTGAAAGGAGCATTCGATGATGAACGTATTGCAGACCATTGACCTGAAAAAGTATTACGGTACAGAACCGAATATCACCCGCGCCCTGGACGGCGTCAACCTTTCGGTGGAGCAGGGGGAGTTTGTGGCGGTGGTGGGGACCTCCGGCAGCGGCAAATCCACCCTGCTGAACATGATGGGCGGGTTGGACATCCCCACCTCTGGCAGTGTTGTTGTGCGGGGGGAGGAGCTGGCGAAGAAGAACGACGAGGAGCTGACCATCTTCCGCCGCCGCAACATCGGCTTCATCTTCCAGAACTACAACCTGGTGCCCATCCTCAATGTCTATGAAAACATTGTCCTCCCCGTGGAGCTGGACGGCGACACGGCGGACGAGATATTCCTACAGGATATTGTGGAGATGCTGGCCCTGGAGGATAGGCTGCAAAATATGCCGGGGAACCTCTCCGGCGGCCAGCAGCAGCGGGTGGCCATCGCCCGCGCCCTAATCACCAAGCCCGCCATCGTCCTGGCCGACGAACCCACCGGCAACCTGGACAGCAAAACCAGCGCCGACGTGCTGGGCCTGCTCAAGCGCACCAGTACAGAGTTCAACCAGACCATCGTGATGATTACCCACAACAATGAGATTGCCCAGCTGGCCGACCGCATTGTGCGGATTGAGGACGGCAGAATCGTGGAATAAGGGGGTGAAAGCGATGACCTGGCCTTTTGAAAATGATACCAGCGCGGTAGAAAAGAAGCTGGCGAACCGCAGCATCAAGGCTGACAAGCGTCGGAGCGTTTTTGTCATCATGACCATCACCCTTGCCGTCTGCCTCATGGGGACCCTCTGCTTTCTCTACTTTGCGCAGCAGATGAAAACCCTGGACGGCATCCTGGGGCAGTATCAGGCCGGATGTGACGGGCTGACCAAGGAGGAGGTACTCCGGCTTGCGGATGCCGGAAAATTTGAAAAATGGGGTTATACCGCCGAGACGGGGACTGTCCGCCATGAGGACAGCGTTTTGAACGTCAGCTTTGTCAGCCCGGAGATGATCGACCTGATGGGCTACGGAGAGATTGCCGGGGCCTATCCCCAAGGGCCGAATGAGCTGTGTGTGGAACGCCCCTTTTTCCGTTATTTCGGACTGCCGGAGGAGGCCGGTCAGACCGTCATACTGGACCTGGGGGACGGCGAGAGGTCCTATACTGTCACAGGCATTTTGGAATCGGAGAACATCAGCCGGATTTTTACAGTCTGGATTCCGGAGTCCGCTGTGGATGAGGGCAGCCATAAGGCACCCTATGAGCTGCGGTTCCGCTTTGCCGGGAGCCAGGGAACGGAGCCTGCCCAACTCCGGGCGGACATTGAGCAGTTCTTCGCAGAAATGGGTATCCCGGAGGAGCAGACCTTTTACAGCTCCAATTATTTTGGCATGGTAGACCTCTACCTGGGAAACGGGATGGAGGTCTATGCCGCGGCGCTCCTGATTGCCGCCGTCTGTGCTATTGTAATCTATAACATCTTTTACATCTCCGTCATGGGCAAAATGCGGGAATACGGCCGCCTAAAGGTGCTTGGAACCACTCCGAAGCAGCTCAAGCGGGTGGTCAAGCGGGAACGGCGTTTCCTGACCGCTATTGCCATTCCCCTAGGGCTGATCTGCGCCTCGGTCATTGCGCTGATCGCTGTACCCGGCTACTGGTCCTGGGAGGACAATATCCGGTCCGCGGCAGTGGTTTCCCTCCTGACCTATGGAACCGTCCTGATTGCCACACGAAAACCCATGGTCATGGCGGGAAAGGTCTCCGCCATTGAGGCCATCCGCACCACGGCCTATTCCCAGCAACAGGGCCGGACTGTCTCCAGGCAATTTCACTGCCGACAGTCTCACCGCCGCCTGACCATGCCTCGCCTGGCCCTGATGAACTTTTCCCGGAACCGGAAAAAGGCGTTTGTAACGTCCCTTTCCCTGGGGCTGACCGGGATTCTGCTGCTCTGCGTTTCCGCCTATGCCAACTCGGTGGACGTAAAGGAAATGGCCCAGTCTCAGTTTGGGGACAGGAGCCAATACCTGCTGCAATATGAGGACTTCGCGGGCCGGGAGTTTGTGGAGATGCAGAGGGAGAACCCTCTGAGCCAGGCCCTGCGGGAGAAGCTTGCCGCCCTCCCCGGTGTGGATGATGTCACGGCTTACAGCCTGACCTGCGTAGAAATTCCCGCCATCAGCGCCATTCCGGGCAACAGCGAGCACGAGCCGTTTGTTGTCAGAGGTATTTCCCAGGAAAATATGGAGAAGATGTACACGGACGGCGCGGTCCTGGACGGGGCCGCAGATTATCGGCAGCTTTTGGACGGAAACGGCATCCTGGTCTGCCCTGCGGGCAGCGCGCTGAAGGAAATCTACCGGACCGGCTACCAGGTTGGGGACACCGTTACCGTCTCCTGCTACAATGGACAGACAAAATCTTATACGGTTATGGGCATCGTTGAGGATGTCCAGATTGGCAGCTCGTCTCACTTCTTTATTCTGCCCGAAGAAGAGCTGTCCACTCTTTATCCGGAAATTTTGGACTTTACCGGATATGTAAACATTCACACGGAGCAGGACAGCGCCCAACTGCGGCGGGCAGTGTTCGGCGCGGTTTCCGACCAGCGGGTGGCGGTCTCCGGCCTGGACGACCTAGCATCCGAATTGGAGCGCAATCTGCGGGGAGAGCTGACAAGGGATTACGGTATCCTGGTCTTTATCTTTGTGTTTTCCCTTATCAACCTTGCCAATACCCTGATTACCAACCTTCTCACCCGCCAGCAGGAGTTTGGAATTTTCCAGTCGGTGGGCATGAGCAACCGGCAGCTGTCTAAAATACTGTCCTTTGAGTGCCTGTACTATGTGGGTATTACACTGCTGGTCACTTTAACGCTGGGGACGGTGTGTAGCTTGGCCGTGTGCAAGGTTTTTGACCGGATCGGCATGTTCGGAAAACTCACCTATCATTTCCCGGTGCTTCAGGTGCTGCTGTTCGGGGCTGCGCTGCTTCTGGTACAGGGGATATTCTCGGTCTGCGCGGTCCGTTATTCCAAAAAGTTTTCCCTGGCAGAGCGAATCAAGGCAGCGGATTAAGGGAGGTTGAAGCAGTATGACTTGGCCTTTTGAGAACGATACCAGCGCCATTGTGAAGAAGCTGACGAAGCGAAACCTCGCCAGCGAGAAGCGCCGGAACCTGATGGTGGTAATTGCCGTGGCCCTGGCGGCATTCCTGATCTCTTTTGCGGCGGTTCTGTCCGTTTCTGTGACGCAGATTCAGCACAATCAGGTGGCCGATACCTACGAGGCGGTGTTTACCGGCGCTGAGACCTCCGATGTGGCAGCTCTGAAAAAGCTGCCGGAATTTGCCCGTGTTGGAGAATACTATCTGCTGGGGCAGGAGCATTCGGAGCGGGGATACAATGCCTCCTATGTGTATTGCGACAGCGACATGATATATATCGCCCGCAGCCAGATGGAGCTGTTGAAGGGACGGCTTCCCGAACAGGCAAACGAGGTCGCTGTCAGCGAATATTTTCTATCCACCTATGGCTTGGGCGCTAAGATTGGCGAAACGGTTCCATTGGATACCGAAAGCTTCCATGGAGACTACACCGTGACCGGCATTCTGTACAGCATGGGGGAAAAGGAAGGGAATACCTGCGCCATTGCCGTTTCCAAGGCGGCCTTGACCCAGTGGGACGGATTTGACCCTGCCGGGTACCGCGCCTATGTACACTTTCAGAACGACAGGCAGCTGAGCCAGGAGGTCATGACTTCCCGTTGCCGGGAGATTGCCGAACAGTATGGTATTCCCCATGTGGGAATAAACAGCCGCTACTTCTCCTATTATTCCAAGTCCATTGACCTCACTGCCATTGGCGGCATTGCAGCTCTGGTGCTGATTGGCGGCTATGTGGTCATCCAGAGTATTTTCCGAATCTCCATCCAGGATAAGATTCAAAGCTATGGGCAGCTCCGCACCATCGGGGCAACGCCAAAGCAGCTCCGGCGCGTTGTGAAAAAAGAGAGCCGGTATCTGGGCGGCATTGGGATTTTACTTGGCATCCTGCTGGGCGTTTGCTGCGGCTTTCTACTCTTTCCCAAAGGATTCCACGGCCTCTACTATGGGCTGGCTGTGCTTCTGACGGTATTGGCCTGCCGGTTTATGGTGTCCGTCTCGGTCCGCAGGCCGGTAAAAATCGCCGCCGGTATCTCTCCGCTGGAGGCGGTGCGTTTTTACGCCGGGCAGGAACGGATACACAGCCGGAAGAAACACATCAAGCCGGGTCCTGTATCCATGGGTCTTGCGAACTTCCGGCGTGACCGCAAAAAGGCGGCCAGCATCGCGGCCTCTCTCAGCCTGGGAGGGATTTTGCTTCTGGTGGTGTCCTCCGTGGTTCTGACCCGCTCGCCGGAGCAGGCCGCCAGGCTGTTCTTCCCGGACGGGGACTATAAAGTCTACCTGTCCTCCAAGCAGCCGGAGGAGGAAATCATGGCCGCTGGCAACCCGCTGAATGACCATCTGCGGCAGGAAATTTTATCTGTAGACGGGGTAACGGATGTGCTGGTCACACGCCGGTCCCTGCACGCAAAATTCGGAACCTCCGCGGATGTCTCCGCCGGTATGTGCGATATGCTGACGGGGACAAACCGCCCGGATTTGGAAGCCGCGCTGGTATCCGGCGTCATACCGGAGGACTCCCGCAGCATCCTTTTGGGCACAAACCACCAAAAGGCCCTTGAAGGCATCGGCGTCGGCTCAGCTATAGAGCTGACCCTGGGACAAAAGACCGTGACCGTCACCATATCCGGCCTGTTTAACACTGCAAAGATAGCAAACGGACATGGCGCGCTTGCCATGGATTCGGCAGCCCTGTTCGCGCCGGAGGAGCTGTTCCGGGAGCTTTACCCTGAGATTGAAAGCTTTGACTACTCCTGGAGCATCGTCAATAGCCCGAAACAGGCGGAGCATGTGGAAAGCAGCCTAAAAGAAATTCTATCCGGCCGCGCCAACCTCGGACTGGATACCATCGAAATCCATATTGAGTATGAGAAAATGCAAAACGGAATTATTTTCGGCGGGCTGCGGGCGCTCTCCTGGCTGATCTTCCTGTTTGGCGTCGTCAATTTAATCAACACGACCCTTTCCAACCAGATGTCCCGGAAGCGGGAGAACAGCATCCTGCGCTCCGTCGGCCTGACCAGCAGGCAGCTATGCCGGATGAACATTTGCGAGGGGCTTTGTTATGCGGCCTTTGCCGCCCTGGCGGTCCTGCTGGCCGGCCTCCCGATTGCGGCCGTGGTATGCCGGGAGGTGAGCAGGCAGTCCTTTGCCGGTGAGATTGTGCCGTACCAATTCCCGGTTCTGGAAATGGGGCTGTTCTTCCTGGCGCTGTTCGGTTCGGAGCTTCTCCTGTCCGCCTGGACGGTCAGAAGGCAGAAAAGGCAGTCCTTAATTGAGCAGATGCGGGCGACGGAGTGAAACGGATTTGAAGAAAGCCTTGTAAAGGGCTACATGAAGAAAAAGCCGCTGTGCTCCACTAGGAAACGCAGCGGCTTTAAGTTTAAATCAACCATGCGGGGATATACCAGTTTTTTTCGTCAACCGGGATCATATCCGGGGGAAGACATACCACCGCTCCCGTCCCGATTGCCGTTTTCAGGTGCGCCATACCGGAGAAAATATCCTCATCACTGGGGGCGGCCTCAATCGGCTTCAGCGCATCAAAGTTTTTCACGGCGTTTTTGGGCGCGGAACCCTTCTTGATTTCGATTGGTGTCAAAACGCCGTCCTGATAAATCAGAAGATCGATTTCCCGCTGATTGCTGTCCCGATAAAAATAAAGCGGCGGCTGTTTCCCGGCGTTCAGATAGCTTTTGTAGATTTCGGATACCACCCAGGTTTCAAAAAATTGACCATTCATGGCCCCCTGCTCCAGGGTTTCCGGGCTGCTCCATCTGGTCAGGTGGGCACAAAGACCAGTGTCCAAAAAATACATCCTTGGCGCCTTGATGACCCGCTTCAGGGCATTGTTGGAGTAGGGCTGGATGAAAGCGATCTGACCCGATGATGCCAAGATGGACAGCCACTGCTTTACAGTGGGGGCGGACACCCCTACTTCTCCCGCGATTGCCTCATAATTCACATTTGTAGCGGTTCTGGCCGCGGCCACTGCCATAAAATTTAAAAAGGCAGTCTCATCCGCTACCTGGGACAGCGCCTTGATATCCCGGCTGATATAGGTTTCGAGATAGGATTCGTAATATTGTCCCGGATCGACCGCCTCATTCTCATACAGCCGGGGCATCGATCCCTTGAAAATACGGGAATATACCTCCGGCAGTGTCATTGGCTCTGTTTCGGTCATCCGCTCCATGAGCGCGGGAATATCCACCCGGAATGGGGGAAAATGATTTCCCCGGATTTCGCTGTTGCTGAGCCCCAGCATCCTGACGATTCCGGCCCGGCCCGCCAATGATTCGGTCACTCGTTTCATCATATGGAAGGTTTGGGACCCGGTAAGCCAAAAGTCTCCCGGCTGTTTCTTTTGGTCCACATACACCTTGATGTAATCAAATAATTCCGGCGCATACTGGACCTCATCAATCAACACCGGCGGCTGATACCGCTGCAAAAACATTTCCGGGTCTCTCTTCGCAAATGCCCTTATGGTTGGATTGTCCAGTGACACAACCCTGCGGTCCGCCTTTGCCATATGGCAGAGCAGCGTGGTTTTTCCTACCTGCCGCGGGCCTGTCACAATCAGCACCGGAAAGGTTTCGTCTATTTTTTGAATTGCCGCTTCCACAGTCCTTTCAAAATACATCATACCGCATATCACTCCCAACTTGAGGATGCTCTCCACATAAAATTTTATGCAAATCCAAAGTATAATTTTATTTTTACATAAATTTTAAGGAAAGTCAAGGGGATTGATGTAAATCCAAAGTGAACGTTTAGATTGATATGATGCAAAAGATTTCCAGATATAGGTTTGTATCCAACCTATGGTTCCGGCTTCTGTGATACGACAACATACTCTGCCATCCACTGTAAAACTTCGTTTTCAAAGGGATATACATTGTCACAGGGTGCAGGCAGCTCTCCATAGATTTTTATCGCCTCATTATGATGATACCCGGTTTCCTCACATTTTTGGAGCCACTGCTGGATATCGTTCATTTTATCTGATTCAGGGTGCTGACTGGGGGCAAGGGCCAGGTAGAGCTGAACCCACCTTTGGGTGTTTTCGCTTTGGTGGTCATCCACCGCGCTGATATTATAGAGGGCATGTCCGCCCGGTTTGAGGACGCGGTAGCCCTCTGCGAAGCCGGCCATCATTTTGTCCTGCATACTTTCAAAGCCGCCGTTGGAAAAGACCATGTCAACGCAGTTATCCGCCAGCGGCAGATTGGCGCAGTCACAGGCCAGATAAACCATATCCACATAAGGGTTTTTCCACTCGTCAGAAAAGAAGACCCGGTTCCACTTCAGTATCCTGTGGCTTAAATCCGCCATGATGATGGTGACAGGCCAGTTGATCCGCTCTATCATATATTTGATGCCGCTGCCTGTGCCGCAGGCCATATCCAGGATAACCCGCGGGCGGAGCCGCTCAATTTTCCGCCACATCTGCTCCCTGAAATGAGGGTTTCCCTGCCAATACCGCGGGTTTCCGGGATGGCGCTGCTCCTCAAGGTAGTGGTCATAGTTTCGGAGCCAAAGGGACCACAACTCCCCCTCTATTTCCCGGCTGCCAAAATAGACCACTCCATCCACCACATCAAAACGGTGGCCATTGTCACATACAAAGCCTGGCTTATCCTGTTTGACCGGAACACGCAGTTCCAGGCTATGGCGGCATTTCGGACACACCAGATGTCTGCCGGCATATAAAAGTCCCCTGTCAACGCCGTTTTGCGGTACCATGAAATCCTCCCCCTCCAGCAGGGTGTGAAGAGATGTTTTGGAGAGCCATGAGATATTCAGCAGCACCTCTATGTCAGGCAGGGCAAGGCCGGTCTCCCATTTTGATACAGCCTGCGCGGATACATTGAGCTTTTCGGCAAAGGCGGACTGGGAGTAGCCCAGCTCCTTTCGCAGCATTGCAATGCGGGTTCCCACAACCGCTTTATCGATCATAATCAATCACCTCTGTTACATTGTAAACGATTTGCCTCATAAAAACAATGTAACGGTAATCTAACGATTTCTCCAGGCATCAACCGCCGGTTGTAAATATATCCTGCGATCTCTGACAATCTCCATAATCCCATAGAAAATTCCCCTTTATTACAACATTTCTACGGAACAGCGCTGAATCAAATGAGCGGGGAAAACGCCGTTAAAAAGAAGCAGCCTCCGCCTATCAAAGCTGCATCCAGAAACTGACACTTGCAAAAGGCGGCACCACCCTCAAATTGGAGGGGGTGCCGCCAGTGGCGTTTAGACAGGACTACGCCTGCTTATAGATTGGAAAATACATCCATTTGTTTTTGCAGCTCCCCGACAATTTCCTGGTTGGTACTCATACCACCGGTGATGCCTGCCATATCGTCCACCAGGACGCGGGTACTGCCTGCAATGCCAGTAACGCCGGAGACCGCACCGTCAATCGCACCGGAGATGCTGGCGATGGAACCAGCAATATCATCCATTGCGGCCTTCAGTCGGACGGCTCTATCGTTGAACGCCTCCATAGCGTGTCCTAAATAGTCGGAATCCTCCCGGTACTGCTGCCCGGCCTGCACGGACCGATCCAGCTGGGTCATAATAGCCTGACTCAGGTATGCGGCCAATTCCCGGGCGCTCTCTGAAAGGTAATCTACCGCTCCCATGACAACTCCGCTAACCTGCTGAATATTGGTGGCCGTTTCGGCACAGGAGTCAGCCAGCTGATGAACCTCCTGGGCCACAATGGAGAATCCGGCCCCCGCCGCCCCTGCCCGTGCAGCCTCAATAGAGGCGTTAATGGCAATCAGGTTGGTAGAGGCGGAAATGTCAAGGATTGCCTTGGTCAGAACGCTGATTTGGTTAACGCTCTGGCTCTTTTCAATAGCCTGGTCCAAAAGGGACATAATCTCCGCGGTTTTCTCCTGTACCTTCTCCGTCTCCCTCCGGGCGGAGCGTTCCATCTCCTCAGCCCGTCCCCGCATTTCTACAGAGTAGGCCGTAATGGCGGAACATTCCTCAGCCATATTTCGGGTATCCCCCTGTGTGCCGGAGGCGTTACTGCTGATGGACGAGGCGTTGGCGGCGATTTCCTCCAAAGCGGCGGAGAGTTGTTCTGCCAGCCCAGACAGCGACCGGACACTGCCGCTGGAGGTCTGCGTCCGTTGGCGCACGTCGCTGACCACACCGCTGATGCGCTCAGAACTGTTCTGGAGGGTATTCATCGTGTTGTGAAGCGGAGAAATTACATATTCTCGGATGATTCGGAAGGCTGCCACTACCAGAAGAACACCGGTAATCAGAGTGGCTACGCTGATGATCAGTGCGGTTATGTAGACAAAGGACAGATGATTCCGTGCGGCCTCTGCCCGGCCGCTGACGGCAGTATAGAGGGCGGCAATATCCTGATCCGCCGCTTCACTCCAGCGGGCAACGTCTCCGTTGGCTGTCGCGTAGGCCTCCTGGGTCTTGCTGTCGGCGCTGGCACACACCAGATAAACCAGGGAATGCTTAAACGCGTCATAATTCTGAACAAGGGATTGATAAAGAGCCGCATCTTCCTCCGCAACAGAACCCTCATAACCGGCCAGCATTCCGTCCAAAGAAACCTCTTTTTCCTTAATCTCCTGGACAAGCCGAATCATGGTAGTGTGATCTGCGGCCACGATATGGGACAGGGCCAGCAGATGGACGTCCATCATAGAGCGCCTGATCTCCTCCAGCTTCCCTTCGCTGACCATATACTCATCTACAATGGTCTTTGCATTTGAATGGACATTGTTGATGCTGAATACCGCCAGAATGTTGGACAGCAGAGCCACCAGTCCCAGCAGAACAACGGGCAGAGTCAAGCGCTGCTGCAATGTCAGTTTGCCTCTCATGCGATTTCCTCCCAAGTGTTGTATCTGTCTACCGTGCGGCGACGCCCTCCGCCAGCCGGTCCAGCTGGGCCTGAAGGGAAGCACCAGAGGGGTTCCCCGCCGCCATATTTAAAGCAAACTCGGATACCGGGTCCCAGAACTTTCCGCCTACCCGCTGGAGTTGGGAAAACTCCGACTGAGCCAGAAGGGCCGCGATAGCCGGCGAGGACTGGACCTGCGGGGAGTTTGCCGCATTGATATTGGCCGGCCCCTGACCCCGCCGCTCAAAGCGCAGGCGCTGGTTTTCCTCGCTGGTAATCCACTCGGCCAGCCGTGCCGCCCACTCCGGATACCTGGAGTAGGCGTTTACACCAATCAGCTTGCACCCGGAGAAGGAAGCCATCTGAACCTGTTTCCCTGCGCAGGCGTAAGTGGGCAGTTTGGCCGCTCCGGCATCCTCTCCCCAAGCCTCCTAAATGGCGACAGCGTTCCACACCCCACTTACTCCGGCAATCACAGAGCCATTCTGAACACCGGCCAGAAATTCCTGATCCGTCATATTGGAAAAGCCGGGGCTAGCCGCGATGGACAACATGGCCTTGGCAACATCGACGCCCCGTATGCCCCCCTCAGTACTGTTCCAGGTACAGTAGTTTGTCAGGCCGTCCTCGTTCAGGCCGACTGTCAAACCTGTGTTGCCGAAAAACGAGTAGACATACCAGGCAGAGGACCAGTCCATCGCCACACGCCGTCCGGCCTGAGCTGCCAGTTCCAGTATACGTTCCAGGCTTTGTATATCCTTATCAGAAAAATATGATTTATTATAATATAGAAAATACCCATTATCTGCAGTCAGGGGGTAGGCATATAAGGTGCCTCCCACGCTTGCTGCCTCTACTGCGGCAGAGAGATTGGCGCCGCGAATCTCCGCACTGTCTGCAATGGGGTCCAGGCCGCCGGCGGCTGCCAGAGAGGCCACCTGATCGTCTGCAAAGGCGAATACGTCCGCCCCCTCTTCCAGGTTGCCCAGCAAGGCATCCTTGCAGCTGGATTCGCTCTGAGGCTGAAAAGTAATCTGAAAGTTGGCCTGACCGGCGTAATGGGACTGAAATGAGGCGAAAATTTCCTGAAGCAGAGCCTCGTCCTCCTCCGCACCCCACACAATCAGGTCAACGGTACCTGTTTCTGCCTCGTACTTGGGGGGAGAAACCTCCTGGCTGCCGCAGGCTGTCGTCAAGAAAACCAACGGCAGGAAAGAGCACAACAAAAGGAAAAATATTTTCTTCATCAGCAACCACCCTTCCAGTTGATACTGGAGTATTATATCATATGACTGCCTGCGTTGGCAATAGTTTTTCCCCAATTGAAGGCTGGCCAGGCGTAGGACTACAATAAGAGTTACAGGAAAAATCAGCGGATACATTTAGCTTTCCGGCAATGGCGGATTGAGAACAGCCCAGTCCCTTTCGCGGCACCGCGATGTTGGTTCCTGCAATCACTTTATCAATCATAGGGAACAATCCCCCGTTTTATATGGGAAATAATCGCCGAACTCCTTATAAAAGTACGGCGATTATTTTTTTACTCTTTTACGGTTTCTATATTTATCAAAAGTTTTAAGCCTTTTCCAATATCACCACTCTGTCATTTCTCTACAAAATCTATAAGCTCTTTCAAGTTGTGAATTACCCACTCCCCGCTTTCCGTACCGCCGCGGTCCATCAGGAACGAGGTAAACCCCTGTTCCCTTGCGCCGTCGGCCTCCGGCTTGTAGTCGTCCACATACAGAGATTCCTGCGCGGTTACGCCCTGAGCGGCCAGGGCGGCGTTAAAAATAATAGGGCTTGGCTTTTCCGCCCCCACCAGGGAACTGGCGGTGAAGGAGGTAAAATACTTTGCGATTCCTAAAACCTGTAAGGTGTACTCCAGTGAGGGGGAGGTATCGCTGATGACCCCCATCTGATAGCCCCGGCTTTGGAAATACTCCAGAACCTCTACGGTTTCCGGGAACAGAATGCCGCTTTTGCACCACAGCTCGTCGAATAACAGCCTGGCCCGCCGGTCCAGGTTTTCCGTGACGCCCTGCCACTCCAGCAGATGCCGGTAATACCGTCTGAAAAATTCCCGCTCGTCGTCAATATTCCGGTACCAGGGCTTTTTCCCCTCACTGGCGAGGTGAAAAAAGTCCATCATTTTGTCATAGGATATCTCCTCGAAGGGTTTGCCGCTCCACTGGGCGACTGTGCTGTGGAGCCATTCCCTTTTCCGGGGATTGCCGTCAATCAGAACCCCGTCCCGGTCGAAAAAAATTGCTTTGTATTTCATATTACCTTCTCCTTTTGGCGAATGCTATTTTGTACCGCTGATAATCACCGTTGTCACAATGCGGAATTCCCAGCTTTTGTTTCCACTGAGGTACGCCTGAATTTTCCTGTCGTATCTGCGGTGAACCATATCCAGCAGCGTTTGATATTCTCTTTCGTCTAAGGCGTTGGGAGCCATTTTATATGCCTTCTCCACGCTGCTGAGCTCCGACATCCTGTCATTATTGATTTGGGCCTGTGCCATTTCATCGTCAACATTATCGCAGTCTGGGGCATAGTTGACTGTGGCCATTGCGTCAATGGTGATGTTGTGAAATCCCTGGTCCACAAGATAGGCAAAATATTTTTCTGTCCGGTTTTCATACCGTCTGATGTGGCTGTTGGGGTTGTCTGCCGCCGCTGCCCAGAGCTTATCAAACAATTCCTTTTCTTCACAATGATCGGTTGGAATCCATTCCTCCGGCTTGGAACCTCTGTTGTAAACGTCCATGACAATCATCCTGCCGCCGGGTTTCAGCACCCGATGTTGTTCTCCTACAAATTTTTCCGGCTCACAGAAGTTCATCACCGTGTGGGAATAACACACGTCGAATGTGTTATTCCCAAAGGGCAGCTTTACCACGTCCCCTGCGATAAAATGACATGGAAGGTTTAATTCCTCCGCTTTTTTCTTGGCATAGCTGATGTGTCTGGTATCAAGGTCCAGGCCCGTGATTTCCGCGTTTGGCAGACATTCCTTTAACCGATGGCAAAGAAGCCCTCCGGCGCAGCCCACCTCAAGGATGTTCATCCCATCCCGCAGACCCATAGCTTCTATCCATCTGCCTATGTTTCCCCGATGGAACTTTAAGGAACGGGACAGATAGAGTTCCTCTGTCGTCTGAACATAGGTTGACCAATAGGTATTCATTTTTGCCCTCCATCTTTTCAACTATTTACCAATATGCTCCTGATTCCTGTAATACCACACCGGAACCGGATTCCTCATATTGTCATACCAGCCAAGCACATCCTTTGCCTGGTTCAGCATGGTTTGTATTTCCTTATCCCCAAAGGGAATCGCCCACGGGACAGAGGAGAGCATATTGCTGCTGATATACAGCGCCAGCAGCTTCCAGAATTCCACCGGCACCTTGCCGTCAAAATATCCGTCCACCATGCCGGACGCAAACCGGGGGGCCGCCTGAGCGCACCAGACAATCCGGTTGAACTCCTCCCATGGGTCCCCGAAATCATAGCGGTCAAAGTCAATAATGACCAGCTTGCCCTTTTCAATCATCATATTTCCGATATGGTAATCGCCGTGCTGATAGGACTGGGGCCTTTTCGCCAACAAGTGGCGGTTTTCTTCTATATAAGCGATAATATTTTCCGCGCCCTCAAAGTGGATGGGGCATTCCTGATACCTTTTGATATTCCGGTCTATCTTCCGATTAAAGCGGGGTTCCCAATCCGGGCAGTCTTCTGGGGCGGGGATGGAGTGAATTTTCCGGAGTATCCGCCCCGCGTCCAGGCCATAGGCGTACTGCTCCGCTTCGGGGAGACGGGGGATGACCTGCTCCGCGTCCTTGCCGTCGATCCAGGTCTGGATAGTATATACCCCCTGTTCGCACCTGTCAAAGGCCACCGGCTCGCACATGGGGATTCCAAGGGCAGCGGCCTTTTGCTGCATTTGGAACATGCTCTCCCGCTTCCCGCTCTTTTCTTCAGGGGTAAACCGGATGAGATACCTTGTCCCGTCGGAAGCGGTCATACAGTATTTGATGTCCACAGACCAGCCCTTGTTGATGGGCTCAAAGGATGCCGCCGGGTACTGTTCCCGGATTTTGGAAAACAACAATTCCTCTTTGAAATCCTGCATATGCTTTCACCTGTCCCTTTCTGAATCTGGTTTAAGGTTTCTCCATTATAGCAGACAGGGAAGTACCGATACAATCTCCTTTTTGCCCTGACTGGATGCTTCTCTGAAATATACCCAGAGGAATCAGCCTGAAATCAGCTTTTTTCTCAAAAATCCTTGACATTCCAATGGTTTTATGGTAGAGTATATATACAATCTGGACTGAAAACCAGGGTGTGTGTATGGATTTGCGCCTGATGAGATTTTAGATATGTTTTTTGCTCATCTTCCTTTGAAAAAGGGAAGATTTTTTATGTCAAAAGCGGGCCTGTGAAGAGTTTCTCCCTTCACAGGCCCGCTTCGTTTTTGTATTTATCCGCCCATTCCTTCAAATAACGATAATCCATCTGATAGGATTTTTCAATATAGATTCCCAGCAGTGGGGATTTTATCCGGTGCAGAACGTAAAGCGCCATAATCTTCTGGTACTCGTCCTGCTCATAGATGTTCCTGTCCCAGAATTTCACCGCGTATTCCTCCGCACGTTCCGGGAAATGCTCACACATGGACTGTAAAGCCATTCGTTCGGTATACTCGTCCCCCGATTCAATAAAACAGAAAAGAAGATGTTTGATATTGCTGTTCCCATGATAGCCGCCAAGCTGTTCCGCAAACTGCCACCGCACATTATAATAACGGGTATTGACGCTGTATGGGCACAGTTTTTCAAACCACTGCGGATATTTCAAAGTTGCCTTTAAAAGATGAGAACATTCGCTGTCCCTGGCGATGACATACAGCATATCCCTTATTAATGTTTCCGGCACTGGTGTCCCTGGATCATATTGCTCAATTACTGCCATATATGCCTTGCAGAGCCGGTCAAACGGCCCTCCAAATACCCATTCGCCGTTGTCGTTCTCCTCGGTAATATGTGGATAGCGCCGCCTTTGAAATCTTTTAAACGCCTTTACTGCCCTGTGAAGCATTCTCCTGTTCCGTCCAGGCATAACGGGATAACCCACACTGTTATTGATTTTCATAGAAGCCCCCAGCCGCATTGATATTATAAAAATTTTGTAAAATAGTGTATTGATATCAAATGTCCATATGATATAATTCCATTATAGAATACCGCCGAAAGGGAGTCAACGCAACATGGCTAAAAACTACAAAAAGACCTTGACGGCCTGTTACCTGGGCTTTATCACGCAGGCAATCGCGGCAAATTTCGCGCCGCTGCTTTTTTTGACCTTTCATCATGATTACAACATTCCCCTGGGAAAGATCGCCCTTATTTCCGGAACATTCTTTTTTACCCAGTTGATTGTAGATATTTTATGCGCCCGCTTTGCGGACCGGATAGGGTACCGCAAATGCGTCGTCGCTTCGGAATTGTTTTCGGCCCTTGGCCTTATCGGGCTTGCGTTTCTGCCGGAGCTTTTGCCAGACCCTTTTATTGGAATTCTCATAAGCGTCATTGTTTACGCCATCGGCAGCGGCCTAATAGAGGTGCTGTGCAGCCCTATTGTAGAGGCCTGCCCCTTTGACCACAAGGAGGCCGTCATGAGCCTGCTCCACTCCTTCTACTGCTGGGGTTCGGTAGGGGTGATACTGGTATCCACCCTTTTCTTTGCCGTCTTTGGCATCGGGAACTGGAAATGGCTCGCCTGTATCTGGGCGGTCATTCCCCTTTACAATGTTTACAACTTTATGGTGTGCCCCATTGAAACCCTCACCGGCGACGGCAAGGGTATGGGGGCAGGCACGCTGCTCCGCATCCCGCTGTTCTGGATTTCCATTATCCTGATGGTCTGTTCCGGTGCCTCCGAGCTGTCCATGTCCCAGTGGGCCTCCGCCTATGCCGAATCAGCCCTGGGCCTTTCAAAGTCGGCGGGGGACCTGGCGGGCCCCTGTATGTTTGCCGTGATGATGGGCATCAGCCGCGTCATTTACGGAAAGTACGGTGACAGGCTGGATTTGACAAAATTCATGCTGGGGTCCGGCGGCCTCTGCCTGGTCTGTTACATTGCGGCTTCTCTGTCAAGCTCCCCTATGATTGGATTGGCAGGCTGCATTCTGTGCGGTTTCTCGGTTGGCATTATGTGGCCGGGGACCATCAGCATCTGTTCGGGGCGGCTGCCCGCCGGGGGAACGGCGATGTTTGCCCTGCTGGCCATGGCGGGGGATTTGGGCGGCGCATTCGGGCCGAGCCTGGTCGGCAATATTACACAGAACGCGGGGAACAACCTGCAAAGGGGAATGTTGGCGGGATGTATTTTCCCGTTGGTGTTAATTGCATCGCTGCTAATACTGAAAGGGTTGCGGAAGGATAAAAAGATATCCAAAGCATAGGCACGCAATAACAAAAGTAAGGAGCGGCACCCATTTTCCTTTGGGTGCTGCTCCCTGCTTTTGCTATTGCGCGAATTTTCTTGCGTGAAAAAATATTAAGGCATATAGATCCCGCCATTGGGGGAAACATATTGACCGGTCATATACTTATCTTTAATCAGGAATTCCATAGCAACAGCAATATCTTCCACATCGCCAATTTCACCCATAGGGATACCCATTTTCAGGGCTGCAACTTCATCCTGGTTGACGCTGCGGAGCATATCTGTCCAGATCATACCGGGACAGATGCAGTTAAAGCGGATATGCTGCTTGCCGAATTCCATAGCCAGCGCCCTGGTCATACCAATCAGGCCCGCTTTGGAGGCACAGTAATCAGCCTGATTTGCAACACCCATCAGCCCGCCGATGGAGGATGTGTTAATCACGCAGCCTTCTTGGGCTTTTACCATATAGGGGACGACAAAATGGCACATATGGAAAGCGCTGATCAGGTTTGTTTCCAGGACAGCCATATATTTTTCGCGGGGAAGGTCACAGAAAGCGGCGTTGTTAGTGATACCAGCATTGTTGACCAGCACGCCAATTTTCTCTCCGAATTTCTCGACAGCGGCTTTCACCAGTTTTTCGCAGTCCTCATACCTGGAAACGTCAGCCTGTACCGCAAAGCCCTCTACGCCATAGCGCTCCTTTAATGTGCCGATAACCTTTTCAGTAAGCGCTTTTGAGGAATCGGAACGATAGTTGATCACTACATTATAACCCATTTCACCCAATTTCAGGGTCATGGCTTCGCCGATTCCACGGGAACCGCCTGTGATAATTGCTGTTTTCATGGGAAAACACTCCTTTAATCATGATTACATAAATGTTACCATGTTGGCCTATAAAATTCAATGGGGCTAGATTTGTGAAATATGCTTAAAATATTATTAATTAGCATTTTTAATACAGTCATCCTGTAATATATAGCAATTTAAAACTGATTTGAAAATAAATAACATATATATTTTGTAAAATTTATACAAAAATATTTTGTTTATAACATAAGCTGACCTATTATATTAAATATATACCAATTCATATAAACTGTCCATTTAAAAAAAGGTATATGGATCAATAGACGACAAATGATACATCCCTTTTTGAAAAAGCCCGACATCTTTTCTGCTGTGCAGTCTCTGTTTCCCTGTACTTTGGAATTTTAGCTACATACTTCTGGTTACATAGAAATGTATCGCTGTCATCACCTGAAGCAAGGTATTGAATATCATCTGCTGGAATTCCGATCTGCTGCATTGTATAACGTATTTTATTGATCGTTTCCATACAACAAGCAGTTATCCCTTTTATATCATTATCGAGCAATATGGCGATAATAATCCTCCGCCAAAAGCCCATACATACAGGCATCAACAATCCCCTGGTTATTCCAGTCTGCCATTCTTAAAGTCCCCTCATATTTCAGGCCGCACTTTTCCATAACCTTTCCAGAATTGGGGTTGTTGGAATCGTGGCGGGCCTCGATCCTGTTTGTTTTTACCTCATCAAACAGGAAGCGGATGACCGCGGAAAATGCCTCGCTGGTGATTCCCTGATGCCACCATTTTCTGCCGATGCAGTAGCCGACATGAACCTTTTGGGATTTTTCATCTATTTCGACAACAGAAATAGAACCGATTGGTTCATTGATTTCCTTATAAACAATTGCCCATTGATAAAATGTTTTTTCGCTGTATCTGCTGATCCAGTCGTTTATGACCATTTCCGTTACAGCAACATCCTTATGGGTCGGCCAGGTCAGGAATTTTGTCACCTGATCGTCGCTGCACCAGTTTTGGAAAGCGGGTCTTACATCCGCTGGGATGAATTTTCTCAGGATAAGCCGATCTGTTTCGATGGTCTTTGTGCCCTGATGGTTCACGGTGATGCCTCCTATTATTTTGATAAACCCATTATATCTTTTACCTAGTAAAATTGCAACAAATATCTCATGGGATTCATCCTCTAAAGTTTGAGGATATCTTTTATTTTTTCGATGAAACGCAGCCCGTCCTCCAGGGAATTTCTCTCAAAGGACGGGCTTTTATGCGACTTACGCACGGTATTTATTTTTTCTTTCTCCCGGCGTTCAATCCAAAGAAAAACAGCATTACACCGATCACAACCGAACCAATCAAGGTCAGCACACGGGCATTGGCGTCAGTCTGAGGATAACCCGTCCACTGGAACAGATTTGCCTCCAGAATGGACGGTACATTCGTCGCCCCATCTGGCAGAAGGATCAGCCTGATAGCATCATTGATTGTCGCGGAAAACACCCCTGTCACCAGGATAACCAACCCCGTTTTCGCCAACGGATGTAGCTGGAGATACCGGATAATTACGAAGACAGCCCAAGGCAGCAGCAGGCACCAGCTTGTAATCAGCAGGGAGTTGTGCCAGTAAAACTCACTGCTGCTATACTTTGAGCTGGAAAACATGATTCCATACAGCCACAGCGTATCCCATATCATCACTAGCAGCGCCTTGTGATTCAGGAGGAGATTTGGGAGGGGTATCTGACGGATAACGACCGGCATCAGCAGCACCGAAAGCCCGAAAATCACCGGAACCGCCGCCGTCCAAAACCAGTCCCCTCCTACATAGACACAGAGCACCGCCAGCATTATCAGCAGCCATGCCACATCCCACAGGATAACACAGAGGGTCTTGCGGTTTTTCAGCGGTTCAGGCAGGGGTATCTGCCAGACAACGGCTGGCATCAGCAGCAGGGACAGCCCGAAAATCACCGGGACCGCCGCCGCAAGGAACCAGTCCCCACGGGTATATACGCAGCAGGTAAACAGCAGCAGCAACGTTGAAAGGGTACAGCACCCCGCCGCCTTGAGGAACCGCATTTCAGTGGCCAGCATGGGAACGACGGTGACGCTGGCGACCACCAGCAGCGAAGTGAGCACGATGAAAAACCAGTCCAGGGCATGGCCTATGGCCAGATTGCATATGAGGCAGACAATTACCGGGATAAGCAGTATCCCCGCTGTGATAAGCCCATATATTGCCGAAATGCGCTTTTCCTTTTTCTGGTGATTTTTCAGCACCGCACCAGCTTCCAGGGAAAGCGACTGTTCAATCTTGTCTCCGTTGAGCTGCTCCAGGATATGGGAGCATTCCGCACACTCCTGGAGGTGTTCTTCTACGACAGCGCGGCTTTCGTCTCCGCAGACATTGTCCCGGTACAGCGGGAGAAGGTCCTGTACCAAACCGCAGGAATATTTACTCGCCATTTTGTTCAATCCTTTCCAAAAGTTTTAATTTTGCCCGATGGTATGTAACCCGTGCCCAGTTTTCGGTTTTGCCGAAAATGACCCCTATTTTTGCGAAGGAAAGCTCTCCAAACACCCGGAGCTGGAAAACCTCTTTATACGGCTCTTCAATATTGTGGAGAATCCGGTGGATTTCCAGGGTGAACAGCTCATCCTCAGCGGTCTGCTCCACGCTTTTGGGGGAGGGAATATCCTCGTTTAAATCTGTGAATTTCGATTGACGCTTCAGCTCGTCCAGGGCGGCGTTTTTCGCGATGGCGCACAGCCAAGTATATTCACCCGACCTTCCATCAAATTTGCCGTTCAGCGCCTTGAAAAATGTCTGCTGGGTAATCTCCTCCGCCATGTGCGCGTTTTTTACAATGGTCATGACGTAGGAGTACACACTCATGTAATAGGTGTTGTACAGTTTATCGAAGTCCACTCCGTTCACCTCGCTTTCAATCGGTTAGACGGCGATTAGCTCTATTCGTTACAGTTTCCCATAAAAAATTTTACCGGCTCTACGGTTCGTGGGTGTAAATAGACAAATAAAAAAGGACAGCACCCACTTTCATGGATGCTGTCCTTATGGCTCCCCAAGTTGGGCTCGAACCAACGACCCTGCGGTTAACAGCCGCATGCTCTGCCAACTGAGCTATTGAGGAATATGATGTGGGGAAGTACCAAAGGATACTCCCCACAGATGCCGGC
>Ga0209064_1001767_pt1 | contig 29977 bp, 28 predicted proteins | sample Inofromicrocosms_FD_187498 | JGI IMG/M metagenome (GOLD analysis project Ga0209064, IMG submission 187498) | Mouse cecum microbial communities from Vienna, Austria - Inoculum for glucosamine and mucus D2O microcosms (SPAdes) (version 2) | ecosystem: Host-associated > Mammals > Digestive system >... | reverse complement strand
CCGCTGGTGGTGCTTGCGGCCGCTAAGATCGGCACGACGCGTCTCATTGACAATATTGAAGTGTTCTAATCGAACGGTTTCATAAAATTATTAAAGAGCCTCTTTCCAAAACGGATCGAGGCTTTTTTGCGTTAAAGCTTATCGCGGAACATGAAGTAGGCTGCGCCGAGTATGCAGAGTCCGGCCCAAAGGTAATCCAGTTTCAGCGGCTCCTTCATGTAAAAGACGGCAAAAGGAATGAAGACCGACAGCGAGACAACTTCCTGCAGGATTTTGAGCTGACCGAGTGAGAGGTCCGTGAACCCGAGTCGGTTGGCGGGCACCATAATCGAGTATTCGAAGAGCGCCACGCCCCAGCTTGAGAGAATCGCGATCCAAATCGGCGCGCTGCTGAGATTTTTGAGATGCGCATACCATGCGAAACTCATGAAGAGGTTGGAGAGAACCAAAAGTGCTGCGGTCCTATAGATGACCGGAATAGAAGAAAAGAAATGAGAGAAGTCCATGATTGGCTCGGCACAAAAGAAAAGGAGCCGCAGCTCCTTTTCAAATCTTAGACCTAATTATTCGGCTTTAGGAAGCACGCGCTTCAGGAATGTCTTGGTACGTTCCTCTTTCGGGTGCATCAGAACATCTTCCGGGTTGCCCTGTTCGACGATCACGCCGCCGTCCATAAAGATGACTCGGTCGGCCACTTCGCGCGCGAAATTGATTTCGTGCGTGACGACGACCATCGTCATACCGGACTTGGCCAAATCGGTCATGACTTTCAGCACTTCGCCGACGAGTTCCGGGTCAAGCGCAGAGGTCGGCTCATCAAAGAGCATCGCTCTGGGCTCCATCGCCAAGCCGCGGGCAATCGCGACGCGCTGCTGCTGACCGCCGGAAAGACTTGCGGGATAAGCGTTTGCTTTATCGGCCAAGCCCACGCGCTTGAGCATTTCCAGCGCTTTTTTCTCAGCGGAAGCCTTGTCGACTTTAGAGACGAGCTTCGGAGCCAGCGCGACGTTTTCGAGGACCGTTTTGTGCGGCCAGAGATTAAATCTCTGGAATACCATGCCGAGGTGTTCGCGTACCTTGTTGATGTCGGTCGACGGCGATGTGATATCGACGTCGTTGACATAAATGTGTCCGCTCGTTGCTTCTTCAAGCGCGTTGATGCAGCGAAGCATGGTCGATTTTCCGGAGCCGGACGGTCCGAGGATTACGACCTTTTCGCCGGGCATAATGTCCAGATCGATTCCGCGAAGCACTTGGTTGTCGCCGAAGTACTTATGCAGATCGCAGATACGAATGATAGGCTTCTGTTCGCTCATCGGTTGTCATCTCCTTTACCCAAGTGTTCTTCCATCTTCTTAACGAGATAAGCCAAGGCAAGTGTCATGACCCAGTACATGAGAGAGATGGTGATGTACGGCTCCCAGTAACGAGCCGATGCGCCGGCGACTGTTCGCGCAGCGTAGGCAAGTTCGGCAAGACCGATTGCGGACACCAGCGAGGAGTCTTTCAGGATGGCGATCGCGTTGTTGCCCAAAGGCGGAAGCATGCGGCGGAAAGCCTGCGGAAGGATAATGTGGAACATTGCCTGCCAGTAGGTCATGCCGACAGAGCGGGCCGCTTCCATTTGGCCTTTGTCCAGAGACTGGATACCGGCACGGAAGACTTCGGAGAGGTAGGCGCCGGCGTTCAGAGTGATCGCGATGATACCGGCGAGCATAGCGCCGTATGTTGAGCGGATTTCTCTGGCTAAGTCGCCGCTGATCAGCAGTCCCTCGGTCGGATGGATAAAGAAGGGCAGGATCGCGAACTGCATCAGCAGGATCTGCACAAAGAGCGGAGTTCCGCGGAAGAAACTCACGTATACCGTCACAGGCCAGCGTACGCAATATTTCAAAATCTGCCGCCACGGTGCGTGACGAGCGTCCGCAAGACGCGCCATACCTAATGCCATACCCAGGATAACGCCCAAGACCACGCAGATGATCGTGATCTGAATCGTCATCTTGGCGCCTTCCATAAACAAGGGCCAATACTCTGTAATTACCTCATAGCGAAAACCGCCCACGATTACTCCTTCGAGTTAGGTTAAAAAGAGCCCGACCTGTAAAAGATCGGGTTCTATCGGGAAGAAAAGATTAGTCGGGAAGTTTCGGGGCGTCGGTGCCGAACCACTTCTGATAAATCTTGTTGTATTCGCCGCTCTTTACGACTTTATCCAAACCGGCGTTGATTTTTTCGGCCAGTGCTTTGTTGCCTTTCTTGACGGCGATTCCGAAATACTGTTCTTTGAAGTTCGGATCGCGGGTCATGTTGAAGTGTTTGTCCGGATTGTTGCGAGCGTAGAAAGCGAGAACGCCGACGTCACCGATCGCGGCAACAACACCGCCCTGGTTCAGTTCTTCAAGAGCGAGCGGAGTGTTGTCGAAGCGGCGGATGCGGGTAGAGGCTTTGCCGAAAGCTTCAGAAGCGGCTACGTCACCGGCGGAACCGCTGACAACCGCGACATTGCCTTTCTTAAGATCGGCAAGCTTTTCAATCTTGGTGTTCTTGTCTGTCAGGATGAGCTGATGGGCAAGGAAGTAGGGTTTGGAGAAATCGACAGCTTCTCTGCGCTTGTCGGTAATTGTGATACCCGACATGATGATGTCTCTGTCGCCTTTATCGACGGTAGCGAAAATGCCTTCCCAAGGAGTGTTGATAAATTTGACATCAAAGCCTTCGGCTTTAGCGATGGCGCGCATCAGATCTACGTCAAAGCCGACGAGCTCTTTCTGAGGAGTTTCGTATTCGAACGGACGATAGGTAGCACCGGTACCGACAACATATTCTTCAGCGCTGACGCCGGCTGAAGCAGTAAGGGCTGCGGCAGCACAGACCGCCCACAGCAGCTTTTTGAAAGGCATTTCTTGATCTCCAATAAGGTTGAGTGGCCCTGAAAGGCGCACATTACTGTAATCATGCCATAGTAGGACGCTTGGGATGTCTTTTCAAGGAACGAGTTTCTCTGTTGTTAGGGTTAATATTAGGTCAGCGACCCGTTTACGAGGATTCAGACGGTTCGTTATTGCAGGAAAAACTTCACAGCGCTAAATCTCGTTTTTAGTTGATTATGATTTGAACGCGCGGCGCTTCTTGGCGGCTGCCTTGTCAACTCTTATTAAGGACCTTAATGGAAAAAGAAAATCGTTATTCGCGTCATGTGCTTTTAAAGGAATTTGACGCGCATACTCAGGAAAAAATCAGCGCTTCCAAGGTGCTGATCATCGGTGCGGGCGGCTTGGGTTCCCCTGCGTCTCTGTATTTGGCCTCTTCCGGCGTAGGCCGCATCACGATCGCCGACGGAGATACCGTGGATCTCACCAATCTGCAGCGTCAGGTGATTCACAACATGAGCCGCATCGGTATGAATAAGGCGACCAGCGCGAAGGCTTCGCTTGAGGCGATGAATTCCGAGATTGATATTCGAGCCTTTACGCATCGTCCTTCGCTTGAAGAGCTCGAAGAGCTGATTGCAGATCATGACGTAGTGCTGGACTGCACCGACAACACCGCTTCCCGCTACCCGATCAGTGAACTGTGCCGCAGACATAAAAAGCCGCTTGTTACGGCCGGCGCGGTCGCGTTTGACGGACAGATTACGGTTTTTGACTATCGGGACCCGGACTCCGCCTGTTATGCCTGTCTTTTCCCAAATCATGACGGGGCCGACGAGAAGGCTTCGACTAAGGGCGTATTTGCGCCTTTAGTGGGTACGCTCGGATGTATGCAGGCCTCAGAGGCTCTTAAAATTATCGGAGGTTTCGGCAAGCCGCTGACGGGTGAGCTATTAATGGTGGACGCCCGCAGCTGGAGCTGGTGGCATATGAAGTACAGCCGAAGTGAAGATTGCCCTTGCTGCGCAAAGGAGAAATAAATGAGCGTGAAAGTTTTGTATTTTGCTTCCCTGAAAGATAAGGTTCTGAAGGGCGAAGACAGTCTTGAACTGCCGGAAGATGTCACGACAGTCGAGGATTTGATTAATTACCTGTCGGAAAACGACAAAGCGCTGAAAGCCGCATTTGAAGAAATGCCGAGACTTCGCTTTGCCGTGAACCAGGAAATGGCCAAGGAATCGACGAAGATTAAAGACGGAGACGAAGTCGCCTTTTTCCCGCCGGTTACCGGAGGCTGATTTTAAGGCGGCTGCAAAATGGCAGTGACCGCGCAGGATCCGAAGCTCGAAAGGAAATCGAGGCTTACGGCCTCTCTGCGCTTTTTTATAACGATATCGCTTGCGCTGGGCATCTCCGCTTTGATCGGAGATCAGCAGATCGGCGGTTTCGCGGCTCTGGGCGGCTTTATGGCGCTTCTGAGTGATACGGAGTCTACCTTAAAGAGCCGACTGGGCGGTCTTTTGCTGACTTTTCTCGGAGTGCTGGCCGCAGCCGGCGTCGGTCTCGCTTTGAACCACTTGGCTTTCGGGGAGTGGCTGATTCTTGCCGCAGCGTGCTTCGGGCAGAGCCTCATGACTTTTGCGGAGAAGTTCTGGTGGCTTTGGGGCAAGTATGTCCTGGTCTTTCTTTTGATCTCCGTTTTTGATTTCTCGCCGAACCTGGCGGCATTCATCGGATACGCGATGGGTTTTTCGCTGGCGGCTCTGGTGGTCGTTGCGGACCATTATGTCTGGCGCATCGAAAAGCTTGGTCCCCGCTTATTTGATCAGCTCAGGATGGTCGAAGGCGGAACGCGCAATACGACCGCCTACGGACTGATTTCCGCGCTGACCATGGTGACAGGCCTCTGGCTGTCCACGTTTATTGATATGTCAGAACCCGGCTGGGTCGGCATCACGATTATTTATATTCTGAATTCGGACGTTCGTTCCGGCTTCATCCGCATTCTTCTTCGTATTCTGGGTACCGTTGCCGGCTACTTCGCCGTAGTGCTTCTGATGCCTCATATTCCAAATCTTTATGTCCTCGGAACGGTTGTGGTGCTGGCCTCTCTGGGCATACCTTACTTTGTCGGACGCAATTACGCGCTGATGCAGTTTTTCATCACGATGTACATCCTCTTCGTCCTTGATTGGCTGATGTACGCCTACGGCGGAGACCATTCCATTCTGATCTGGCGTATCTGGGACACGCTTTTAGGCGCAGGCTGCGCCTCGGTTGGTCTGTTTATTTACTGGTTATGGACAAAACGCCACTCAAATACGGGAATATCTAAGTGAATACGAGTGTGGTTTTGTCTCTTTCAGATATTGACAAAACCCACCCCTTAATGGGAAAATTAATAGATTAGTCATTTGAAATTATTGACTTTTTTCGTAACAGAAGTTTAAAAAAATTATGGCAATGGAAAAGACAAATCAGTCTGAAGCGACTGAGCAGAAAACAGAGAAAACCCCCGCCTCGACAGTGAAGAAGGCCGCTCCCGCGCGGCGCACCCGTCGTCCGGTGGCTGTATCCGCAGCGGCAGAGCCGGCAGCTGCGTCCGCCCCCATCTCGCTTGATGATCCCTCTCTCTACATTAACCGAGATATCAGCTGGATTGAGTTCGACCGCAAGGTGCTTGAGACCGCGATGGACCCGTCCATTCCTCTGCTCAACAGAGTTCTTTTCCTTTCGATTTTCTTCAACAATCTCGACGAATTCTTCATGGTTCGCGTGATGAACGTGCAGAGACAGGCACGCATGGGTGCAGAGCCGACAGGTCCGGATAAGATGGCGCCCGCCAAGCAGATGTCTGAAATCCGCAGAAAAGTTTCGGAAATTGTTGAGGTTGCGGAAAATCTCTGGATCAATACCCTGAAGCCCGCTCTTGATAAGAACAATATTCGCATTGTTAAGTATTCGACGCTTCCTGCGGCGCAGAAAGAAACGCTGAATCTTTTCTTCAACGAAGATATTCTTCCGGTGCTGACGCCTCAGGCGGTCGACAAGGGCCGTCCTTTCCCGATGATTTCCAACACCAGTCTGAACTTTGTGATGGAACTTCAGGCGACGACTCCGAACGCTCCGGTGAAAACACGTTTTGCGCGTCTGAAGTGCCCGAACAACGTGCCGCGCTTCCTTTTTGTTTCCAATAAAGACAACTCTGTGACGCCGGATCTGTCGTACGCGACCTCCGACGGCGTGATTGTTCTTTCTGAAGATTTAATCGGGAACTGTCTGGACACGCTTTTCCCGGGATACAAGGTCACCAGCCGGGGCCTTTTCCGAATCACCCGCAACACGGACGGCGAGATCGAAGAAGATGAAGCCGACGATCTGCTGTCAGCGGTTCGTGACTATGTTGAACAGCGCCGTTTCGGCTCTGTGGTTCGTCTTGAGATTGAGCGCGGCATGCCGCAGCGTTTGCAGGACTTCCTTTACTCTCATCTGGACATGCTTCCGAGCCAGGTTTATCGCTGCAGAATTCCGCTCGCGTTCTCTGAATTCGGCCGTCTGATGAAAGAGGATCGTCCCTCACTCAAATATCCTGCCGACCATCCGAAGATGCTCAAGGCGTTTGACTCGGACCACTGCTGCTTTGACGAGATCCGCAAGCACGACATCATGGTCTACCATCCGTATGACTCTTTCAACTGCGTGCTTGAATTTTTGAAGCAGGCTGCTCGTGATCCGAACGTTGTCGCGATTAAGCAGACGCTGTATCGCGCAGGAAGCGATTCTCCAGTCGCCAAGTATCTGCTCGAAGCGCGCCGCCGCGGCAAACAGGTGACTGCGGTGGTTGAGCTCAAAGCCCGTTTTGACGAAGAGCAGAACATCAACTGGGCCGAAGAGATGGAACGCAACGGCGTGAACGTGGTTTACGGTTTTGCCGGCCTGAAGATTCACGCGAAGCTCTGTTTTGTGGTGCGCCGCGAAAAAGACAAACTGGCGCGCTACACCCACATCGGCTCCGGCAACTACAACGCCGCATCCGCGAAGATCTACACCGACCTTGGACTCTTTACGTCGAATAAGGCCATTAATGATGACGTTCAGGATTTGTTCAACGTCATGACCGGATACGGCCTTGTGAAGAAGTATCGTGAACTTTTAGTTTCTCCGCACACGCTTCGTCCGCAGATCACCGCGCTGATTCAGCGTGAGATTGAGCAGCACAAGAAGCACGGCAACGGTCACATCATCATTAAGTGCAACCAGCTGGTTGACTTTGAAATGGTGAAGGTCCTGTATGAAGCAAGCAGGGCAGGCGTGAAAGTTGAGTGTATCGTCCGCGGCATCTGCAGTCTTCGTCCCGGAGTCCCCGGCGTATCCGAGACGATTACCGTTCGTTCGATTGTCGGACGGCTGCTTGAGCATGCCCGCGTGTACTACTTCCACAATAACGGCGAAGAGGAAATGTACTTCGGCAGTGCTGACCTGATGACCCGCAACCTCAACGGCAGAATCGAGGTTCTGACACCGATTCTTGAAGAGCGTCTGCGCAAGAACATCATGAACCAGATTATTGAGCCGCAGCTCAAAGACAATATTCACGCGTGGGTAATGCATTCCGACGGTTCCTACACCAAGCTCAACCCGAAGAAGGGAGAGAAGGCGTATGACAGTCAGGAAGAGATTGTCCGCAAACTGAACCTGATGAAGAAGTAATCCCATCTTTGTCTGACGCAAATCTCTCTTTCGGTTTTCGGAAGAGAGATTTTTTAAAATGCAGCTCTTCTTTCGTGCAATTTTTAGGATCCGACGCTGTGCGTGAATCGACTTCTTTGAATGAAGCGAAGCTTCTTCTTAACGTTTTAAAGCGAATTCCTCTGAATCGCAAAATTACGACTTCCGAGATTTATGAGCAGCTGACCGCGGCCGGCTTTAAGATGCACCGCAGGTCGCTGCAGCGTTACTTAAAGGCGCTCACTGAAGGGGATATGGGCGTTGAGTGCGATAAAAAGTCGATTCCGTTCGGCTATCGTCGAACCCTCAGTACGAATGATCTGGACCGTGTCGGTATCGGTGCTGACGGATCTCTTCTTCTGCTTTTAGCGCGTGAGCATTTGCGCTATCAAATGCCGCCCGATCTGACAAATTCCATGTCCTATCTGTTTGACGCCGCAGAGCGCTTTATGACGGAAAACAGTAAATCCGCTCCGGAGAAACAGTGGCTCAGCAAAGTCTGTTTTGTGAGCGGGACGCTGCCGCAGCTTCCGCCTCTGATCCGTCCGAAGATTTTTAATACGGTATCTGAGGCTTTGTTTAAGCAGAAAAAACTTGATGTGCTTTACAGCACGAGTGAAGGCGAAGAGTTCGAGCGCCGAATCTCGCCGCTTGGTCTTGTGCAGCAGGACGTACGTCTCTATTTAGTATGCTGCTATGACGACACGACTCAGATTAGAAATTTTGCGCTTCATCGTATTCGAAGCGCAAAACTCACGGATTTTGCGGCTGAAGAGCCCAAGGGGTTTGATTTACGCCGTTATGTGGACGCCGGGCCTTTCAATTACGGGCGTTCCGAGATGGTTCGGCTGGAACTGATTTTTACCAACAAACAGACAGCCGTTAATCTTCGCGAGACTCCGTTTAAAAGAGATCAGCTCATTGAGGAACTGCCCGACGGCACTTATAAATTAACCGTTGATATCGAAGACTCGATGCCTTTAAAAGGTTGGCTTGCGATGTGGCGGGAAAAAGCGGGCGTTATTTCAGAGAAGAAAACACCTCTGAATAAGACAGCGCCCTCTAAATAAAGCAAAACCTTCCGTTTTCGGAAGGTTTTGCCTATTAATGCTCTGAATTAGTATTCAGGTACGTAGCGCTTTTTCTGAGAACGCTTGAGTGAAGACGCGTAACGGATCCAAGCTTCGGGAAGCGTTTCATCGTCTCTCCAATTGAAGGTACGGATGCCGGCCCAAAGTTTCGGGTTCCACATCGGTTCATCCGGGATACGGATAAACGCGTTCAGGCTCGGGTACTCTTTCGGATTGAGCTTCATCATGATCTTCTTGCAGTCGCTCACAAAGTTTCCGTAGAAGTCATCCACAAAGCGATCGAATTTCGTGAAGTTGATCGTGATATTGCGGCCGCCTTCAGGGGCTTTTTCAATCAGGAGAATCGGAGTGCCGCTGCTGTATTTGCCGAGTCGGATGACCAGGCCGCCGTAAGTTTCGTAAACGGACTTCAGGTAATCCGGTGTTGTTTGGAAGAATTCTTCGGCGATCGGGTTAAGGCGCGGTTTTCTGAGCCAAGGCTTATTCGGGATATTCGGGCCCTGGACCGTCATGATTCGAGGATCGGCGAGAACCTCGGGCGGAACGTTGAGTTCCTTGCTGTGAACCATGTTGTCAAAAGCTCTTCGATCGGCGATTTTCTGCATTTGGTCAAGGATTGACCAGACTTCGGGAAGATTCTGCGCGGGCAGATCGAATTCATCGCAGTATCCGTATGCTTCGCTTTCAGCTCTGTAGTTCGGACGCTGATCAAGCGCGTGCATCACTTTCCAGTGTCTGCCCTGTGCGGCGCTCGGCTGAGGCCAGCGGCTGTCGATTTCTTCCTGAACTGGTGCTGCGGTTTGGCCAGACTCGTCTTCCGCTTCGAAATTCATTTGCTGCTGACGCTGAGACGCGTATTGAGCGTTGTCTTTGCGGCGGTCTCTTTGGCGATCTTTGCGGTTGCCGCGGTTAAATTTGTTGGTCTGGCGAGATTCGTGCGGGTTGTATTCCTCAGGAACTGCTGGTTCGGCATTCTGTGTCTGCACTGTTTCGGGTTCTGTCAGCGAAGCAGTAGGAATTTGTGTGTCAGGAGCGGGCTTGGTTTCAATCTGTACGGCTGGAGCTTCTGTTTCGACTGATTCGTGTCTTCTTCTCGGAAGGCGCAGTCTTGGTCTTTCCTGCATCGGAGCGGTATTGACCTGAGTCGGAGCAGTATTGACCTGAGGTGCGTCTGTCGGGGCTTCACTGATAGTCTGTGCAGGGGGCTCTGCGGGTTTTTCCGACGCAGCGACGGGATTAACACTCTCAGCGGGCCGGACCGAGTTCTCAGCGGCTTGGCCTTCTTTATTCTGCATGGCCGCTTTATGTTTCTCTAATTCTTTGACCCACTGATATAGGCTTACGACGTTTACGCCAAGTTCGGCAGCGACGACAGCCGGTTTTTCATGACCGATAACGACTCTTTTGGCCGCTTCAACTTTAAATGCCGGGTCGAATGTGCGACGTGTTCTCTTAGTTTCCATAAATAACGAATAGAAAGTAACCGCAAAATTCCATAAAAGAACCTCAAAGTTCGCAAGAAGCGCCTGAAGGGTTTCGGTCGGGTAAGGAATATGAAAAGACGAATGAGACCGAAACGGTGGAATTAACTCTTTTCTCAAGAGTTGCGGCTTAGTCTTCGAGTGGATTGTAGCTTAAAAATTAAATAATTTTTTTTGCTTTTTTTCGATTTGGGCAGACAAGCGCAAAGAAATACAGATTTTTTCGTATGAGCGGGACGCATAAAGCCGCCGTGTAGAGAAAAAATGCCTCAAATTAAAAAATAAGCTTCTGAGCAGGAGATAACAGTAGTTGCGAATAAACTTAGAGCACGCTTAATAATTAGGGAAACTACCTAAAAAATCGCTCGTTTTATTCACCAATACTTCTGCAGAATGCTTGCATCCCATTTAATTTTGTATTTTTTTCTTCGTATGATCGTAAAAAATAAACTGAATACCCGTCTGAGCTGTGTCTTTTTATCCTGTTGCGCAGCATTAAGTTTTTCATCCGCTGCGAACGCTGCAGGCTTTCAGCTGACTGAGCAGAGCGTTGCCGGTATGGGCCGTTCTCACGCCGGTGCAGGTATTGTCGGAGACGACCTTTCCGCCGTGCATTACAACGCCGCCGGTATGACGCTTCTTCCCGGACTGCAGATGCAGGTTGCGGGCACATACGTTGCCCTCGATATTGACTACAAAGGCCTTGATGGTTCAACAGAAAACGGTCGCGATAAGCCCACAGCGGTACCGGCCACCTTCATTACCTATCAGATTAATGATTCTCTTTGGGCCGGTCTTGGCATTACCTCGCCCTACGGCATGAAGATTCGCTACGGCAACGACTGGAGCGCAAGGGAACGCGGTATCAGCGGTTCTATCATCACAGTCGACATCAACCCGAATATCGCTTGGAAAGCCAACGAAATGTTTAGTTTCGGCTTCGGTGTTTCCGCTCTGTACACTCACTCAAAACTTAAGAACGGCCTTCCCAGAAGTCTTTCTATGGGGGGAATGACCGTGCCTCTCGGCGGCGAGTTTGAGTACAAAGGCAGTGACTGGATGTTTACTTATAACCTCGGCATGATGTTCTCGCCGACGGAAGATCTGCGCTTTGGTCTTTCTTATCGCTCCGCCGCTCATGTGACCGCACGCGGCGATTACACAATCCGCGGAAATGGTTTAGCCAACGGTACCGGAAGCGGCAAGGGCAAACTGGAAACTCCGGAAACCGTGTACATCACCGGTACTTGGAAACCAGTTCAAAGCCTCCGTCTTTCCGCCTTAGCGCGCTGGGCCAACTGGAAGAATTTCGATACCATGGATTTCACCATGGATGATCCGGACAATCTTTCCTTTACCCCTCTGGGGCAGTTTGCGGCAGGTTCTAATCCCGTTGCCGGCGCTGCGATCATGGGCAGACTGAGCAACATGCCTCTTGAAAACAATTGGAAGTCCGTTTGGCTCTTCTCTTTGGGCGCTGACTACGACATCAATGAGCAGTGGACGATTCGCGGCGGTATCGCTTATGAAACCAACCCGATTAAACATCAGGAACTTCGTACAGCTCTGATTCCGGATACCAGCCGTCTCTGGCTGACATGCGGCTTCTCTTGGAAACCGACTGCTAACTGGCAGATTGATGCCGCTTACGGCCACATCCGCGGTATCGGCGATCGCGATCTCTACAATCACTCCGGACAGAAGATCGGCAAATTCGAAAAGATGAACGCATGGATGGCAGGCGCCTCTGTGACCTATCGCTTCTAATTTGACCGCTGTCTAAATAGGGTCGACGAGTTTTAATCAGCTCGCCGGCCTTTTTTCTTGACCAAAACCGCAAAAACAGAAAACAACTCGGGCAGTTTTCCGATCAACTGAGTAGCTTTTACTCCTCTCCAGCTCTGCTTTGAATATTTTTCCGTAGAGACAGAGGGACATGATTTTGTTTTTACACTGAACCCGATGTCATATTGTTAAAAATTGCTGAACAGCGATGATCCAAAATCTGAATTAAGAGGATCGCACGCGGGATTCTTACAATGTGATTTTCTTAGGTTCTTCTCCAGACAACTTCAGCAGCATTGCCATATACACCGGTAAGTACAGGATCTTCCCGTCCCGCTTAATCTCGCCTGAGTTAGACAGAACAATTCCCATTCTGATTCGGCTGTGGGCATTGTCAAGCAATGAGTTTAAAGCACTGTGGATCGTATAGTCTTTGCCGGATTTTACTTCGATGGGGACAACGGTCAGATTGTTGTAATCATCAATCAGGAAGTCTACTTCTCCTTTGTGTCGATTGTCATAATAAAACAGGCTGTGACCAAGGGAGGCAAGCTGCATGGCAACCGTAGATTCGTAAACAGAGCCGAGGCTGATACTGTTTTCATCACCTAAGATTGCATTGATGTTATTTTTGTATAAAACAGAAGTTAAGATTCCCACATCATTTAAGTAAAGCTTCAAGAGATTTTTTCGGCTCGATTGTATAAGTGGGAATGTAGGATCTGTATTTGACTGGACTTCCAAAGATATTCCGGAGTTCGTCAAATAATCTATTTCTTATAAGAAATTTGAAGCTCTTGCCTTTTTCCCTTCAATAGCATTAAAAAAGAGTCGTTTCTTTTTGTTTTCCATATTTGACGGGATCATTTCATAAATGCGTTTAATTTTTAGGCGGTGTTCCTCGTCGTATTTCCCTGCATCCAATTCATACAGCTCATGAATTGCATTTTGAATATCTCTGATTTTCACAATGTTCTGTGATTCTAGGAATTCATGAACTGCGTCAGGCATTCCTCCGACCAGCAAGTATTTTTTGAATAGATCCAAGAGACGCTCATGAATTGAAGATATCGGACTCCGTTCCGTAATTAGGCATTCCCGTCGGTATTCAATAACGGTGCTGTCTATACTATTGGCAATTAAAAACTCTTCAAAATCAAGCTGATACATCCTGACGATTTCAATGGAGCTTAAAGGTATTGACGTTGATTTCTTCAGAGTGATTCCAAGAAGTGACCCGCTTGCAACATAGCGGAAGCGACCTTCCTTTCTGAGGAATTTTAAAAGAGTTAAAAGTTCCGGATATTGCTGAATTTCATCTAAAAAATTAGAGTGTCATCGCGCGTGCCAAATGATGTCCCGGCAAGAGAAGCTAAGGTGAGATAGAAGTCCTGAGTTGTTTTAACTTTGCCAAAGAGCCTGTTACCTGCTGAGTCTTCGACTAAATTAATCTCGATAAAATTTTTAAAAAACTTTTTCCCTACGTGTCGTATAAGAAATGATTTTCCTATTTGCCTGGTACCAGTGAGTATCAATATTTTGTCGCTGTTTTTCAAAGAGTCGGCAACTTTTTTCTCTAGTTTCCTAAACAACATGTCAACAAGGGTTCCCTATTGAGGGCAGGGTTCAAATAAAAATAAGCAATAAAACTACACTTTTCAATAAAAAAACAAGCCGAAAATTGCACTTTTCAAATTTTTTAGTTGGTTTGCCATTGAAATCTGTTCAAAAAAACAGTCAGAATTAAATTGAAACTCATTTGATTTGTACTGCAGATTGAACAAGTGGAAGAGCCGCTGAAGCCCAATCCTGAGGACGAAAGTCTTGCGCATAAGGACTGAGAGCAAGAGCTCACTTGTACAAGCGGCTGAACAAACAGTCGATGTAAAACTTAATTGACCGGCTAGACGGGTTAAAGTTAATGACCCTAAGAAGCCCGGCAAGACCGCCGCTCAAAGAAACAGTAATACAAAGGCGATCAGCTCTTCTTTGGGCTGATGATTTTCCCTGCTTTAAAGAAAAAATCAAAGACGGCTAAACGCCATCATCGCCTAAATTGCTGACGGGACCGTCAGATCACTTTTAGATAAACACCCCTATATTCATTATGGACAAGCAGAATTAGTAAAGAGAGAGTTATCTTTTTTGGAGAAACTTAATAAAAATCACCGATTCTACGAACAAATAGCAATTTGTTAGCTTATTTGTATTAAAAATTTGGTATTAATAAGTTTTCAAAAATTGGGTAATTGTTTTTTATAAATAAACCGGGATCGAATTGTTTGAAGGTAAAAAAATACAGTTTTTTTAAGAAGTTATACTGTCTTTTGTCATTAATTAGTATCTTTCCGCATGTAAACAGACTATACTTAAAACAATTAAAATCATCAGAGGTAAAGCCATGAAGCTATCCAGGAAGCCAGATTGCGTTTTGTCCGATATTAAGAAACAGCTATTGGCCATTACCGACATCGACAGCAAATGTGCAAAAGAACTCGAAGGGGTTCACTTTATACGTTGGGAAGAAGGTGATGAGTACGGAACCAGAAAATTTGGTTCTCTTATTACAAAAGCCGCCGTTTTTCTGATCGTCTCCGGAGGTCTGAAACTTCTCTTCTGCGGTGAAGAGAAAGTTTACGGGCCCGGCGATCTGTTCCTTGCCGGTACTTCTATTCCGCTTTCCTACGAACATGTCACCGAGGGCAAGGAACCTTTCCTTGCGATCGAGGTCGACATCGATGTCAGTGATATTGAAAATGTGCTGGAATATTTGGACGAGAAATACTTCCAGTTCATTACGAACCAGCCGACGAAAGCCTTTACTGTCACAAAGGCCGATGCCAATGTGCTGACGGTATTCCAGGATCTTGCGGCGCTCGCCGAATCCGATCTTGAAGAACGCATTGCGGGTCAGTTTATGAAGCGCTTCCTCTACCTTCGCATCTTCATGACGCCTGCGGGTTCCTCTTTCTCGCAGCTCTTCCGTCCTGACAGAGTGGAGTCTAAGGTTCGCATCGCGGCCGATCTCATTGTGGATCACATTGCCGATAAACAGGAACCAAGCGTTATCTCTGAGCAGATTGATCTGAAACCGTCGCTCTACCACCACTATTTCAAGGAAGTGATGGGCGTTCCGCCGGGACAGTTCAGAAAGTGGTGCCGAGTCACGGAAGCACGCCGTCTCATGATTGAGGACGGGCTGCCCGCGACACAGGCCTGCTACAAACTCGGCTACGACAACCTGACGTACTTCATTATTCAGTTCAAGCAGGTGTTTAAATGCACCCCGGGCAAGTTTATTCAGGATGAGCTTCAGTCCTATCCCTGGCAGCAGCTGCTGATCCGAGAGGGCTACAAGTTCAAATAGTCGCTATTGACTAGAGACAGCCGTACAATAGCTGTACGGACTATCTGAGAGGCTGGAGTTTCCGGCCTTTTTTCTAAGTGCGAAAGGATAAAAATCTATGGACCTCAATACCATTCAGACCCCGGCCCTTTTGTTGGATTTGAATAAATTCACGGCAAACTGCGAATTTATGAAAGACAAATGCAGCCGCCTTGGCGTGCAGCTTCGGCCGCATTTAAAAACAGGTAAAAGCATCAACTTCGCAAAGGCCCAGATGACCTCTGCCTCAGGTCCGGCCACTGTTTCCACGCTTGCTGAAGCAGAGTATTTTTTCGCGCACGGCGTTAATGATCTCATTTACGCGGTCGGCATCAGCCTTGGGAAATTTGATCGCGTGCTTGCGCTCAGAAGTGCGGGCTGCGATGTAAAGGTTATTCTCGATAATGTCGAGACGGCCGTTATGTTCAGTCAATACTGCGATCAGAAGAAAGTTCCGTGCCCGGTGCTGATTGAAATCGACTGCGACGGCCATCGCTCCGGTGTTAAGCCCGACTCGGATGATCTTATTGAAATTGCCCGTGCGATCAAAGGCGAAGCTTATTTCGCCGGTATTTTGACGCATGCGGGAGACTCCTATAAGTGTGTCGGCGAGCAAGCCTGTCAGAAAGCTCAGGAAAATGAAAGAGACTCCCTGGTGCGCTGCGCCGATCGACTGAAAAAAGCAGACTTTGAATGCCGCATCATTTCAGCCGGTTCTACGCCGACCGCAGTGTTTGCTAAATCTTGGGAAGGCGTCACCGAGGTGAGATGCGGCGTTTACTGTCTTTTTGATTTGGTTATGGCCGGACTAGGCGTCTGCACGAAGGAGCAGATCGCGCTTTCTCTGCTGGTTGAAGTGATCGGACATCAGAAAGAGAAAGGCTGGGTTATCACAGACGGCGGATGGATGTCCATGTCGCGCGACAGAGGGACTTCCGCTCAGGCGGTTGACCAGGGCTACGGCGTTGTCTGCGATATCAGCGGAAAGATCTATGACGATCTGATTGTCGGATCCGCCAATCAGGAACACGGCATCATTGTTCGCCGCGACGGTTCTCTGATTGATCCGAAAGATTTCCCGGTCGGTACTCGCCTTCGTATTCTGCCGAATCATGCATGCGCGATGGCCGCTCAGCATCCTCAGTACTTCGTTGTCAAAGACGGCAAAATTGACGCTATTTGGAACCGTATTTACGGTTGGCAGCCTAAGGAGCTCTCTTTATGAAAGAAATAATTGTTTCAGATCTTCCCGCCCCCAACGGGCACTATTCTCATGCCGTCGTTTTTAACGGTGCGGCTTATCTTTCCGGAATTCTGCCTATGGGTGTAAAACCGGAAGACAGTGTGAAGGCTCAGTTCAAGGCTGTGTTTGATGTGATTGAGAAAATCCTCAGCGAATGCGGCAGTGATCTCAATCAAGTGGTTAACTGCAGAATTTACATTGCTGATCTGAAGGACTGGCCGGAAATTAATGCGCTCTACGCGGAAAGATTTGGTGCGCACAAACCCGCCCGAGTTGTCGTTCCGGTAAAGGAACTTCACTTTGGCTATCGCTTGGAAGTTGAGCTGATGGCGGCAGTTTAACTTCGGTTTTATCCTTTTGGTTTAGGCCCGAATTCTTTCCGAATTTGGGCTGAATTTTTATAGAGGCAGCCCGAACGATATTTAAAGTATCGTTACTGACAAAGGATTTAGCCTCTATGAAACTTAATAAACATATTGCAGCTCTGTGCATCGGCACATTCTGCCTAGGTGTGGCTGAACTTGGCATTGTTCCTGTCCTGACGGATGTCGCTCATTCTCTGCATGTCTCCATTCCTCAGGCGGGTCTGTATATTTCTGCTTATGCCGCAGGCGTCTGCGCTGGCATTATCGGGCTGCTTGTTTTTGCCCGCAGCGTAAATCTAAAGTACACGCTGCTTGCGGCGGCCGTTTTAATTTTGGTTGGCAACGCGTCGGCGGCCTTGGCTCAGAACGACTATATGATGCTTGCCGCACGGTTTATTTCCGGCTCTCCTCACGGAATTTTCTTTGCGCTTGGCGCGGTGGCCGCCCAGCGGCTCGCAGCAGAAGGCGAATCGGCGCGTGATATTACGCTGATGGTGCTGGGTCAGACGAGCGCAAATCTCGTCGGCGTGCCGCTTGGCTCGTGGATCGGATATGCCTTCAGCTGGCGGATTATTTTTATGACGATTGCCGCGCTGTCGCTTCTCTTAATTGCGGCGCTGTTTTACTGGCTGCCAAGCCTTCCGGTACAGAAAAAACCGTTAAAGGAATTGATTCAGCCGCTTCGTCATCCGCATCCGTGGATCATTCTTGCCGGTATCGCGATCGGAAGCGGCGGCTTCTATGCTTATTACTCTTATGTCGATCCGATTATGAGTAAAGTCTCAGGACTGCCTGCTTCGATGATGACTCCGGTGATTGCGCTGGCAGGCCTGTCAATGTTTGTGGGCAATGTCGTATCGGCGCCGCTCACAAAGCATTTTAACGATGAGACGCTCGTCTTCTCTGGTCAGCTTTTGATTGCCTTCGCAGCGCTCGGCGCTTATTTCCTTTCCCGCGATGAAATCACTTCGATATTTATGATGTCTCTTGCGGCTTTCGGGTATTTCTTTATCGCAGGTCCCATGCAGGCGCTGGTGATTAAAGGGGCGGGCGACGCCAAGGTCATTATTGCCGCTTTGGGACAGATCGCTTACAACGGCGCCAACGCGATCGGAGCTTATTTAGGCGGAGTCGCGATCGACGTGAGCGGTATCGCGTCCGAATGCGCGCTTCCTTCTTTGCTCCTGGGATTTGCGTCATCGGTCCTGTTTTACTTTGTTTGGCGCAGCAGCAATAGGAATGATTTAGCTGGCGACTAGTGGTTCTTTTTCATGTGTCACATCCTTTGTGACGGCTCATGTAACTGTTTGTATGATTTGCAACAATAACCAAATTAGGTTAAATGTTGCAAATTTAAATAGGTATTAACCATTAGAATTCAAATTGTCTTGATAAAGGAGACAGTTATGAAGATGAACAAATTACTATGCGTTCTCGCCGGCGCTTTCGCATTGAGCTGCGGAGCTGCACAGGCTAACAATATGGAAAATGATGAGTACAACGGCTGGTTCAACGGAAGCGGCCCTGTCGATCATACGGTCAGCGAAATCAAAGAAGACGCAGCACCGTTCCAGTTAGTCGAACTTGACGGGAACTTGGTCAGAGGAATCGCCGGTGAAACATATGTCTTCCAGGATAAGACCGGTGAAGTCGTCGTCAACATTCCCAATGAAGTTTTTGTCGGTCAGGTTGTCAACGCCAACACTCCGGTAAAGATTCAGGGTGAAGTCAGACCCGATATGGCTCAGCCTGACACGGTCGATGTTTATACACTGGACGTTGTTGACTAAACCTTAACAGTCGAGACATCTGATTTTTCCGCAAATCCGCCGCATCCACGGGTTCTGGCGGCGGAATGCGAAGGCTCCGCAGCGATAATAAGCTTCGGAGCCTTTGATATTTACGAAGCAGCGCTTGTGTACTTAGCCGAGTTTGCCGGTTCTGCGAACCTCTTCGTCAGCCTCTTTTCCGGTGATGCATTCGGGCACAAGTTTCATCATAAAGACATATTGAAGTGAATGCTGAATCTCTTCCTCATTGTCTTCGACTCCTTTGCTGTATTTGTCCGCCATTGCGCGCAGGGCTTCCAGTTTTTCATTTAGGTCCGTGACCGGTTCGAGTGTTCCCCATACCGTCACGCTCTTGTAATTATTCGCGCGAAGCTTTGGAACCACTTCACTTTGTCCCACAATCGAAAAACTCGTTTTCTTTGTTTTGGCAAAGCAGTCATGCTTGTAGCCGCGCGGCGATCCGTGGAAATAAATGCCCCCGTCATAAAGGACGTAGGACAAAGGCACACTGTAAAGGTATCCGTCGTCTCCGTTCAGCGCAAGCACTCCGTACACGCCGTCCCTGAGTATTTCCTGAGTTTTCTCTTCTGACAGAGTCTGTTTGGTTCTCACTAATTCCTTTCGCATTATCTTTCCCTCTCTTACCGATTAAAAAACACTTCCAAGCCGTCCCGCAGTCTTGAAACCGCTTCCCGAAGCTCATCTTCCGTGAAGTGCGCATAGCCAAGGATAAGACCGCTTCGAGAATTTGCCAGTCGATAGCACTCAGAAAGAGGACGAGCTTCGATTCGATATTTTTCGTCAAGAAATCTGCAGATTTCAATGTCGTTGACGGGGTGGTTAAAAAGGAATGTCACATGCGTACCTTCATTTTCCCCTTCAATACTGCCATAGCGGCCAAGGAGTCGGCCGATCGATCGGACCAGAGCCTGTCTGCGCTTTTCATACATAGTTTTAAGGCGTCTGACGTGCGAATCGTAGAAGCCTCTTTCAATGAATTCTGCCAAGATACATTGATGAACTTCGCTCGAGTGTCGGTCTGTCAAAAATTTCGCGCCTTCAAATACTCGGATCAGCGGCTTTGGCACGACCATATAACCCATGTTGAAGCCCGGATAAATGACTTTTGTGAAACTGCCTAAATAGATACAGCATTCATTTTGGTCCAAAGACGCGAGCGCCGGGTGTGGTTTCTTGCCGTAACGCAGTTCGCTGTCGTAATCGTCTTCTATTATCCAAGCCGAGTTTTTGGCGGCCCAGTCCAGGAGCTTTTCCCTTGTTTGGGAGGAGAAGACATAACCGAGCGGGTATTGATGGCACGGCGTCACAAGTACGCCTCTGATGTCGCTGTGTTTTTCCAAGCAGTCAGTGTCTATGCCGTCCTGAGTGACGGGAATCGGTACGGGCTTCAAACCGCAGAATTCAAGCAGGTTCACATGCGGCTGGAAGTAAGGATCTTCGACTGCCACTAAGTCCGAAGCTTTGAAGAGGACAGAGGCGCATAAATCGAGCGCCTGCTGAATGCCGGTTGTCGCAATGACCTGATCCGCGCTGCAGGAGATGCCGCGAAATCTGCGGAGATAGTCTGCGACGGCTTCCTTATAAGGCATGAAACCGCCCGGTTCACAATAGCCGTTGTGCAGCCAGGGACTTCTGGATATGCGGCTGACAATAGTGGTCCAATTTTTCCCGGGCAGACTTTCGTGGTCGGGTGCGATAACTGCAAAAGGCAGATTTTTCTGAACGCTGAAACTTCTTGCGTCGGAAGCGACTCTGGCAGAAGCTGGAAGTTCGGCCAAACGAAGAGGGGAGTGTGCATTTGCGCTGTCAGTAGAGAGTTCGGTGAGCGCGTCTGCTGTTTCGGAAACAAAAGTGCCGCTTCCTTTGCGCGAATTGATCAAACCTTCTTCAGTAAGCTGCTTGTATACATGCGAAACCGTGCTTCGGGATACGTCGAGCAGATCGCTAAGCTGCCTGCTGGAGGGCAGCGGATCATTTGCAAGCAGATTGCCGGACTCAATGAGCGAGCATATCGCTTTGTAAAGCTGCTCGGACAGAGGTTCTGAATTCTCGCTTCTGTCTAAAGACAGAGAAGCGAGTCTCGGGTGCACTTTGTTTGCCATATCGAAATTGTAAAAGCATGAGACCGGACAAACGTCCGGTCTCGACACGAGTTATCGATTTACTTTACGGCTTTTTGAGCTTCTGCAGTTGCCGTTCGCAGGTTCTTGATGACGTATGAAGATGTTTCTTCAAATCCCGAAGGATCGTGTACGCCTTTGGAGTAATCAGAGAAGTAGAAACCGGTGGTGTGCAGATAGAGACTGTAAGCGTCCTGAAGTTTCTTGTACTGGTCGTCCGGAATTTTAACTTCACCGACTTTAGCCTTGATAAGGAGGTCGCGAGCTGCCAAACCGTAGCGCTCTAATCTTTCCTTATGGATGCGGTAGCGCTGCTGAATTGTGGCGACCATATAAGCGGCCTGTCCTTCACTCCAGTTATCTCCGTTTGGATTGCCATGGCAGTCGGAACGAGCGCAGGTGTTCTTATACTTCAGGGTCGGAAGACTCGGCTGATGCTCGAGAGTGCCGTTTTCTTTCTTAGCGAAATGGCAGTCTGTACATCCGACGCCTGCTTGGCCGTGCTTGGATGCAACAACAGTTTCCATATGGTAGTGGTCGGTGGAAACAGTCTTAACTCCGGTCGCTTTATCGATTCCGTTATAAAGACCGAGGCCGCGAACCAGATTCCAGCGCTCCAGCGGATTGCCGGCAAAATACGTACCGACGGACCATCCGTTTCTGTCGATCGCGTTCTTTTCATGCGCTAAAGAGCCGTCGCTGTCCTTGTAGAAAGTTTCCGAACGGTTGTGGCCCTGATGGCACTGTCCGCACATGTAATTAGAGTTTGCCTTATCAAGAATCGCAATCTTTCTCGGGTATCCGCGTACACCCATTTCGATGACTTCAATCTTCGGGTAACCGGTTTTGCCGACGTTTTTCTGATAGTTGGAATCCTTAAAGTCTTTATGAGACATAGCCTCGATCAGATGATCGAACACAATGCGCGGTTCAGCTGAGTGAGGATCGTGGCAGGTAATACAGTTAAAGCTGTTGTTGACAGTCTTAAGTACCTTGTGGTCCGGATCGTCGAAAGCTAAGGGCGCTTTCGGATCTCTCTTTCCGAGGTATGCGTAATCGAGCATGTTGTCATTCGTCTTGCACTTTAAGCAGTCCGAGCGGCCCATGATTTCGCGGCCCTTTTGCGGACGCCATGTGAGTGAAAGCGTCTTGGAGGGTTTGATCTTGTCACCTTCCTCGGGGCGGGTGTCAGTGAGTGCTTCCCAGAGCGGAGCGCCGGGCTTGGAAAGATCGGTGTACTTTTTGTACTGATATCTTCCGTCAGAGCGGACGTTGGCAAGGTCGGTCACGATGCTGGAATGGAATCTCGGCAGCCTGAACTGAACATCACGGAATGAGTTGTCGCCGGTGAGATCTCGGAATTGAGCATAAGTAGGCGGCGTGTTCTTCAGGGCCCACTCATAGTGATATTTCGGGTCCATGATGTCTTTGTGCTGCTCAGTGTGGCACTGTCCGCATGCTGCGTATTCAAAGTGAGTCGTCGGCCGATTCTCTTTACTTGGAGCGCTCATATGCTCCTTAGGAATGTCATGGCAGGCGACGCAGTTGACGTTCTTGTGGGCGCCTCTTGTTGAAAGCGTTTTAATTGCTGAGGCATGACATCCGAAGCACTGGTTTGTGTTAACCGGGTCTTTTGCAGGCAGGGTGTCCGCGGCGACAGCGGAAAGCGAAAACAAACTGAGGCTTAATAAAAGCAAGCTGGGTATTTTTGCTGTTTTCATTTTTGTCTCCTTAAGATTGACTTCATTTTCCAAAACAATCTTTTTGAAGAGCAGTCCACTTTATGACTGTTTCAGCAGTCCACTTGGGTTTGTCCTGAGATTGTTTCTCTGCGAACAAACAAATGTTGTTTTGACGTTTTTTGTCTTACCTGAGCAGAGGGTAAGTTTTATTAAAGTCCTATCTTATTGGGCTTATTAAAAATAATTTACCCTTCCTTTCTTCTGCCTCAGCTGATAAAATTAAGACCTAACGAAAAGGATAAAAAATGAAAAAATCAGCCCGGAGATATATCGAAAACGTTCGTCTGATGGACGATATCTTTTTTGAAGTTTTTTTCAAAGATCAACCGCAATGTATAGAGGTTGTGATTCACGAAATTTTCAAGCAGTTAGGGTATCCGCTGGTTAAAGTCAAGAAAGTCGAGGTTCAGAAAAACCTTAATGCACTGGATAAAAGAACAGTGAGGCTCGATGCATTGGCCGTGGATGAACAAGGGAATCACATCAACATCAAGGTTCAACGCGTCGTTTCGAGTAATTTGGAAAGGCGCGCACGTTACCATTCTGCGCTGCTTGATACGAACAGTTTGGAAAAGAACAGTGATTTTTCATCTCTGAATGAGTGTTACGTGATATTTATTACAGAGAAAGACTTCAAAAGAAAAGGATTGCCCGCGTATCAAATTGAGAGGATCTGCGTTCAGGACAATACTCATTTCAGAGATGGAACGCATATAATTTTTGTAAATGGTGAATATCGCGGTGAAGATCCTATCGGCAAACTAATGCATGATTTTTCTTGTAAAGGAGCTGACGAGATGAAAAACGAAACTTTGGCAGAACGCATGCGCCTCTTTAAAGAGACAAAAATGGGCCAGCGCGAACTTTCGGGTATTGAACTGGATATAGCTGAAAGTAATTGGGAAGGAGGTCGGCAAGAAGGTCTGGAAGAAGGTCGGCAGGAAGGTCTGGAAGAAGCTAAAACGGACATGGCCGCAAAGTTGATTCTGCTCGGACAGATGTCACTTGAAGCGATTGCGGAAGTGAGCGGATTGCCTATAGAGCAGCTACGAGAAATTAAGTCGAATCTATCTCTTTCTGTCTAGACGTTCTCCGCTTTAAGGGATCCAAAGAGTGCAAAAAGAAACATGGTCAGATCGTCTACGTCGTGAGATAAGAGAAGGCGAGCGTGAACTTTCAGGTATTGAACTGGAGATGGCTGAAGAAGCTTGGGCCAAAGGTCGGGCCGAAGGTTGGGCACAAGTTCAAGCGGAGATGGCTGCAAAGTTGATTCGACTCGGGCAGATGCCGCTTGAAGCGATTGCTGAAGTAGTCGACTTGCCCATAGAGCGACTCCGAGAAATTAAGAAAAATCTTTCACATCCGACCTAGACGCCTTTCGGATTAAAAGGTTCAAAGAATGCAAAAAGATACTCTGGCAGAACGCATGCGTTTATTTAAAGAAACAGGAATAAGCGGCCGCGAACTTTCAGGTGTTGAACTGGAGATAGCTGAAGAAGCTTGGGCCGAAGGTTGGGCACAAGCTCAAACGGAGGTGGCTGCAAAGTTGATTCGGCTCGGACAGATGTCACTTGAAGCGATTGCTGAAGTGAGCGGATTGTCTATAGAGCAGCTCCGAGAAATTAAGAAAAATCTTTCTTGTTCGTGAAAGGTCTCCTGTTTAGGAGGTTCCAAGAATGAAAAGCGAAGTTCTGCGCGAAATAGAGAATTCCTGTGACAGCATAGAAGACGTCTGCAGAAAATGTTCAGGTATTGAGTTGGATATTTATGAAAGGGCGTGGCTGGAAGGTTGGATGAAAGGCTGGATAATGGGCTGGATAGAAGGATGGGCGGAAGCGCAAAAGCGGTTAGTCAAGTACCGAATGGAGGAGGCAGTAAAGCTGCTGCAGCATGAGTCGAAGATGCCTATCGAATTGATTTCTGAAGTGACAGATGTGCCTGAGAGTACGCTTATGAGCGTCAACGACATGCTTATCGATCTAAAAAACCTTTCGGAACAGCTGGATTTGGACCAGCAAAAACTCAGACTTTAGCTAATGTCCTTCGATCTCTAATGAAAGCTTGAAAGATCAAAAGCACACGAGCTGAGCTTCATAGACTTCGAGGACGGCAGCGCTGAAATTATTGTATTAACTCTGAGAGCCATACAGCCAAATAAGAGGCCCGCGTGAAAGCGGGCCTTCGTCAACTAACTTCTATTTCTGCGAAACAGCGCTTTTAGCGGCAATGCGCCCAAAGGTTAAGACGTCCGCAGTGGCGTTTCCGCCGAGACGGTTAGAACCGTGGATGCCGCCCGTAACTTCGCCGGCAGCAAAGAGTCCGGGGATCGGTTTGCCGTTCTTATCCAAAACCTGAGCGTTCGGAGAAATCATCAGACCGCCCATCGTGTGGTGGATGGAAGGAGCGCGCGGTGTCGCGTAGAACGGCGGTTTAATAATCTGTCGGTCAAACAGCTTGCGGCCGAACTTCGGATCGTTCTTGGCTTCGACCATCTTGTTGAATTCCGCAACAGTCGCTTCCAGTTTGTCAGCAGGCATACCCAGCTGCTTTGCCAGATCCGCAAGTGTATCGGCTTTATAAATGCGGCCGATCTTGACGAGAGTTTCAACGTCTTCATTGAAGCTGTTGAGCGGCTTAACAATGGAAGAGTCATTGATGTCGTAGCAGATCGCGTCAGGCTGCTTCTTAATGGCGGCAACGAACTCATCTCGTCTGGCGTCTTCCTTAACGAAGCGCTCACCGTTCTTATTGACGTCAATGACATCATCAAGACCGCTCATCTTGCGGGCGCGGCCCTGAAGAGCGCCGGTACCCGGTGTGGCAAGCGGATAGACCTGAACATAATTCATGCCGGTTGTATCTGCGCCGTGTTTGGTCGCGATGATAATGCCGTCGCCGGTTGCACCCGGCTGATTGGTGGAGACCATATCAGGTGTAAGGTGCGGAGCAGACTTCTGGCGCATCTCTTTATTCTGAGAGTAGCCGCCGGTTGCAAGAATGACACCGTCCTTGGAGGTGATTTCGTACTTGTTGCCGACTTTATCAGTGGCGGTGACGCCAATGACGCGGCCTTTGTCATTGATGATGACGTCATTGACTCTCAGGCCGAGTTTAAAGCGGACATTCTGCTTGACAGCGTTGTCATACAGCGGAGAAATTAAGCCGAGCCCCGCCGGAGCATCAAGCTGATGCGTACGCTGCCAAAGCGCGCCCGCGCCTTGGCTGAGGCGATCCATAACAGGAGCGCCTTTGGACTGCATCCAGTGCAGCGTGTCGAGAACGTTGTTGGCGTACTCGCGAATCAGAGGAATCTTGCCGACTTTGTCGCCGCCGTTATAGGTCTGAAGCGCATGCCATTCCGGACAGTCAAAGAGTGTTTTGGAACCGCTCTTTAAGTAGGCTTCGTACTTGGCTTTAACGTCAGCCATTAACTGTTTGTGTTCTTCGCTGACCGGTTTTTCGCTGATCGCTTTTACAATGGCGTCTTTGAGTGTATCCGTCATCGGAAGCGTTTTCTGGCGTTCCGGATCAGCCGCGTTGAAAGCGGATGCGCAGCGGAGCGTGTTGCCGCCGACAACCGGCATCTTCTCGATTACGAGAACATTCTTAACGCCGAGATCTTTCGCGGTTACCGCTGCGGATAAACCTGCGCCGCCCGCACCGACAATAATCAGGTCGGCATGATCTTTAATGGAGCCTGCGACTTTTTTAATTTTTTCAGGAACCGGTTTCTGGAAGTTGGCGATATTGCCGCCTGCCTTTTCAATTGCCTGTCCGATGGCTGTCTTGAATGCGGTGCTGGTGACGGTTGCGCCTGCGACATTGTCCACGTTCAGAGTCTGGTATTCGATAACATCTTTACCGATGGTCTTAATCGCAGTGTCGCCAAGGAAGCGTGTTTCACGCTGTCCGGGTGTCTTGATATCGGTGATCTTGTTGTCTTTGATGGTCACTTCAACATTGAGCCAGCCGTTGTTGCCGTATGCTTGGCCTTCGAAGACGCCGTTCTTTAACGAGACCGGAGCGGCTTTTTTGCCGCTGGCTTTGCCAAGGCATTCCTGAACAGCTTTCTTAATGGCGGCAGATGTGACAGAGGCGCCGGCAACAGCCTGTACGTCGGCAGACTGAGCGGTCATGATTTCCTTCGGAAGCTGTACGACAGCTTTAGAGCCGATACCTTCAGTTTCCTGCTGCTTGAGCACTTTAACGGAAAGAATTTTATCCGCAGAAGTCTGGACTTCGACGGTGACCGGACCGTTCTGTCCGGCGATGGAAGCGGTGTAGGTTCCGGGTGTGTAGGCAAAAGCTGCAGTCGAACAAATGGCGGCGCTAATTGAAAGTGCAAGTGTTGTAAGTTTCATAAGTTCTCCTTGAATACTCTATTGTTAATCATAGAGTTAGATTTATTCTAGACTTAACGCGCTGCTTTGAAAGCAGGGTAAATAAACAGACAATTCCTGAGGTAAGGTTTCAATTTCTTGGATAATCGCATAAAAAGGTTAATCGTCGTTTGCGAATGATTTTAAAATTTTTAGTTTGCGAAGTTGCTTTTGTGCTACGAGCCGAGTGCAGATGAGCTAGAAGCGTTTTAAGAGACTATGGGCTCGATTAAGAAATTAAAAGTGATAGGTGCAGCATCTTTCCTGAACAGGCAATCAGCGGTCGACAGGCCTAAATTCTTAGGCTTGTTCTTTAGAATAAAGAGAGTAACTACTATCGTTAACAAAATGCTCACTGTTAGAGCGCCTTTGTTGTTAGACTCATCCTCCTTCGCATAGACAGATTTAGAAATGGCAAAGATTGTTTTTGATATTGAAGACGAGCTGAAAAAGCGTTTGCTTGACTCTCTTGACGAGCTGCAGATAGACCGCAAAAGCTGGCTCGAGCAGTGTATATGCGCCTTTCTGCTGCGAGACGCCGTTGAAAAAATCAAAAAGGAAGAAGAAGTAGCCGAAGCGGAAGCTCAGCTTGGCAGCCAGGCAATGCCTCTTCCTATCGGCGGGTTTTCTCTTTCAGAGGACGTTCCGCCCGAGGTCCTCCAGCAGGTCATTACTGAAAGCCTAAAAGAAGGCTTCAAAAAGCTCGGTATTGAGATCGAGTGCAAAGGGCTGGAAGAAATCTCGGACGTAATTGATACGCCGCACAGAATGAATTAATTATTTTCTTCAGCTCTTTTCTCTGCAGAACACCGTCGCAAAAATCAATGAACCCGGCGGTGTTTTTCCCGAGTTTTACAGTTAAATTTTGAATAAAGCTCGGCCCACATTGGCTTAAAAGCAAAAAATTTTTAACGCCTAAGTAACACTAATGTAGTACATTATGGTATAATTGAGAACCTTATGAGGAGTTCCTTATGCCAATGCATGTGTCCATAGTGTCTGTTAAGAATCACAAGTACATTCGCGTGTGCTCCAGTTACCGCAATGCCGAAGGCAAACCACGGACTCGGGTAATTGAAAACCACGGCAGGCTCGAAACTGCTTTAGAAAAAGACCCGGAGTTTCTTGACAAGCTCAAGGCTCGTATTGCTGAAGAGAACCGTCTGGAACAATTGGCTAAAGACCGGGAGCTCGAATTGCAGGCTCGTAAAAGGATGGACAAACTTTCTGAATTGGCTCGATCAAACAATGATTTGCCGGGTTGTTTCCATCTCTACAACGTTGGAGCCGCGATTATCCGTAAAGTTTGGTGCGACTTAAAGATGCCGGAGTTTTTTCGGTATCTTCAAAAGGATCGTAATATTGGCTATTCGTATGACAAAGCTGCCTATCTACTCACCGAGCAGCGGTTGTTGGCTCCGGCCAGCAAGCTTCAGAATTTCAAGAATAAGGACTCAAGCATTATTGATCACTCCGAGATTGATCATCTTCAGGATTTGTATCGAGTTCTTGATCTATTGAAAGAGGACAAAGAGAGCGTCGTCAAACACCTCAACCGAGAAATTCAAAAGAGGACAAAAAGGAAGATCACTGCCGCCTTCTACGATGTAACCACCTACAGTTTTGAAAGCCGCAACATTTCTGATTACAAAGACTTTGGTCTGAGCAAGGATCATAAGGTCAATGAGGTCCAAGTGGTGCTTGGACTGGTTATGGATGAGAATGGCATTCCCATTGATTATGAGCTCTTCAACGGAAGCACTAATGAATTCGGAACCATGGTGCCGTTGATTAAGAAGATCAAAACGACTTACGGGATCGATCAATTGATAGTAGTTGCTGACCGAGGGTTAAATTCAAGTGAGAACCTATTTGCGCTCAGACAAATAGGCTGTGATTTCGTAATTGCACAAAAGTTTAAGAATGCCTCAGCCGATGAGAAAAAGGCAATCCTAGACCAAAACAATTGGCAGAAGAGTACATGCGAGGAAAACGGAGAGATGTTTTGCCGCTATAAGACGATAGAGGTTAATAAACCGCTATACGAAACCAGAACCAGCCCTACGACAAAACTCAACTACAAGACAAAAAAAGTAATTGACACTATGAATTTGCATTGGATCGTCTCTTACAGTCCGCGCAGAGCAAAAAAAGATAGGGCAGACAGAGATAGAGCGATTGATAAGGCGCTTGATGCAATTAAGAATCCGGGCAAACTACGTCTAACCGGCTATAAGTCATTGGTTAAAATGCCAAGAAAAGACGGTGCACCGCAATTAGATACCGGAAAAATAGAAGAACAATCTCAATGGGATGGGTATTACGTTATTTGCACGAATCTTGAAATATCACCTGAGAGAGCCACTGAGATTTATCGAAAGCTCTGGCAAATTGAAGATTGTTTCCGGGTCAGCAAATCTCAATTGGAGACTCGGCCATGCTTTGTATGGACAGATTCTCACATATATGGCCATTTCTTGAGCTGCTTCATAAGCTTGGTACTGGAAAAATATATGCTTTACAGCCTCAAGCAGGAACTCGGAGATCAAGTCACTCATGGGAAGATGTGCTCTGCCTTACGTCAGTCCCAAGTCGTCTACGATGATATCAATCCACAGCTGCCGTTATTTCTAAGGTTATACGAACCGGGGCTGTTTGATGAAATGAGTAAGCACTTTGGTCTGAAGGTCCTAAGTCGCGTAGAGAAGCCCGTAGGCCTAAAAAAGAAACTTCATTTACCGGGGCTGAAAGTTGTAGCTACCACGGCGTGAAAATCGTAAGATCGGAGAAGCCCCGCTACACGGGGCTTCCAGGGATTTTATGCAGTCGTAAACTGTAAAACTCGGGAAAAAGCCTCGATCCGTTTTGGAAAGAGGCTCTTTAATAATTTTATGAAACCGTTCGATTAGAACACTTCAATATTGTCAATGAGACGCGTCGTGCCGATCTTAGCGGCCGCAAGCACCACCAGCGG
>Ga0209064_1001761_pt1 | contig 30066 bp, 30 predicted proteins | sample Inofromicrocosms_FD_187498 | JGI IMG/M metagenome (GOLD analysis project Ga0209064, IMG submission 187498) | Mouse cecum microbial communities from Vienna, Austria - Inoculum for glucosamine and mucus D2O microcosms (SPAdes) (version 2) | ecosystem: Host-associated > Mammals > Digestive system >... | reverse complement strand
TTGCAATACACATTGCAGCCAAAGGGAAACTAATCGCCCACCACGAGATTCTAAATGGGCAACATTTGCCGATTTGAAAGACTTGAGGCAATAGAGCAAAAAGCAAAAATAATCCAATGGAAAGCAGCGCGTAGTCTAAGTTATTTGTACTATTAAGGAGACTAATAAGAGCTTGTACATAGCTTGAATTATCTATGCTACTAAGAATAGGAATTCGAATGAATACTGCATAGGCACTTACTCCTGCACCAAATGGAGCTAGAAGTATCACAAGGGTGGGCATTAGCTTTTCAGGGAGTTTTTCAAAAAACACGATGCGTGCAAAAATAAGCACACATAGCACGATACTCCAAAAGAATCCAACACCCACACAAAATCCAGCAATGATAAAGCTAAAATCCTGCACCCATACTTTATCCACAAACAAAGGCAAGGCTAAGGGCAAGTCTAGCAAACCTACGACAGGGATAATCCACGCAGGGGTAATATGGGAAAGCTCAAGCTTGTTGCAAATCCAAAATTGCACGATATGCACACTAAAGATAAACATTAAAATTGCTCCTACAATCCATACCGCAAGGCTTAAGGATTCAGGAAGTCCAAGTCTATGGAGTGCAAAGGGCAAAAGCAGTAAAGAGATAAAAAATGTGCCAAAAAATGGACGCGTCAGAGGCGAGACAAACTCAAGCTTGACACTCTCAAAGCTGCTTAGAATCTTCAAAGCATAGGCACTTACTAGCCCTATAAACGCAATGAGGGCAAGGAGTGCAAAAGAGACAGAAAGAGCAAAGCTAAAATTAGCAAGGAGAGTTGAAGGCAAGAAGTTTGTGTTATGGGTTGGGGCAAGGAAATTTTCTGTATTTATGGTGAGGTTTTGGATTAAGCGCATCATTTTATCCCACGCCACGCTGATTGCACTAAGCCCCATACACGCACCAAAAAAGCTTATGGGCAGATAGCTAAAATAACCTTTTGTTTTATATTCTTGTGTCATTTTGGATTCCTTATATGGCATATTATTTTGTATTATATTTTAATTGAGATTTATTTAACTTTTTCTTTATTTTATCGTGCGTATCAAAATCTTTTTCAAACTCATCTTTTGGTTTGATTTATACTATTTTATGTTTTAGAATCCTCACATATTGCTTTGCTACTTTTGCATAAGGCAGAGTGTGCAAATCTTTAAAATGCACTTTTATAAGCTCCCGCGCATTTTTGGCAAAGAATTTCTCCATTATTTTAAGCGTTTTTTGCGCTTGTTTTAAATCCCCTAGTTTATAGCACTTATAGAGAGTTTTGCGCTCTTTAGGCTCTAAAAAATGGGGTAAAAACTTATATTCCTTGCCTAGAGAAAAAGCAAAATTATTTTGTCTTAATGCCACACGCCAAGAAAGCAAAATCAAAAGCCCCTCTCTCATCATCGCTAAATGTGCGTTTGCAAGGAGCAATTCGCCTCTTAAAATGTCCTTGTGTGTGCAAACATAGAGCCAATACAATTCATTGCAGCAGTCCAAAAAGCTCTGTTTGGTTAGAGGCTTGATAAAAAATGCACTATCACTTGGCTCATTGATAGGCATAAATTGATTATCCTTATCAAGCAAAACGCGCATTAGCCGCTCATTGTCCTTATACCATTCTATGTCTGCAAGGGGAATAAGGCTCAAATCTATGCGCACTCCATCATCAAAAAGCACTAAAAAGCTAAACCAACCCTCCCTTAAATCAGGCGGGTAAAGTTCCATAGATTCGGGCTTTTGGAGCATTAAAATATTGCCAAAGATTTTAAGCCATTCCTCATTGTTTTTAAAGGATTCTAAGTTTTTAGCGTTTAAGAAAAAAGAAATATCATAATCGCAAAATTTATCTTGCTTGATGTTGGGATTTGCCCTTGAACCCTCTAATGTAACCGCGCGGATAGAATCTGTGCGTTTGGCAAAATCTAAAATAAGGGCGAAAATTTCTTTTTGCGTGCGCATTAATTCCCTCGCCACCTTTTTAGTGTTGGGAAAATTTTAGTGCAGTGCGCATTGAATTGCTCCTTTGAAGTGATAGGCATACCGCAGTTTTGGCAGATTGTATTTTGCATTAAGAATCCTGTGTCATATACTCTGCGAGGAAGTTAAAAAACTCTTTGGAGACTTCAAAATGCCCAAAACGCAGTTTGCTTGCGTAGGCTTTCCATTCTGGGTGTGTCTTTGCCACGTTTAAAGGGCATTCTCGCTTAATTTCACTCCATAGCACATTGCGCCTAAAAGGGAAAAATCCCTTAAACATCTCCACTTGATACACATTTTCATCTGCGATTTCACCTAGTGCAGTGAAGGCTTGATAAGGCTCTTTAGATTCCATAGTAAGCTTAGGGCTATAATAGATGATTTTATCATTTTGCTTCATTCTTTTAAGCGGTGCGGCTTTGCCGTGGCAGAGTTGGCAAAATCCCCCTGCTTGTCCTATTTGAATATGATTTTTTGATGCTATGCCGATGAAGTAGCGCATTGGGTGTCCTTATTTTAATTATTTAGTGAAAATATCAACATTCCAAATTTTGAAAAATTCTTGTGTTAATCTCTGTGTCCTATCCCTTATGGTATCTTCGTTCCATATTGTTTTATCGCATAGCTCTCTAGTAATAAGCAAATCCGCACAGCTTTTAATGCTATTTTTACGACTTCCATCGCCGTTAAGTTTGATTTTCCAAGAAGCATTTTTTATTGCACTATTAAGAGAGCTTTTTAAAAGCGTCATATTGCCTATTTGATAGATTAAATCTTCCGCGTGAGTCTCATCTTTTGCAATATTTTTCCAATTTTCTTCCCACGATTGCGGCATAAGATGTTCCAATGTCCATTTATAAGAAAGCTCTATACTATCTTGTGTCTTTTTATTTGTATGGCGTCTATAAAGTTCTATCCAAAAAAGGATTAATGCAGCTTTTTTATTTGCAAGATAGCAATCTTTAGATATTAAACAATCCTCAATTTCATATCTCTTTGGAATATCTTTTTCTTCTAAATTATTTTTTAAAAATTCTAGAGGGTTGGTTTTGTTAAGCTTTTTTGTCATATTTGCAAAGAGTTTATTATAATCTTTTGTGCTTTTAAGACATAGCCAACGCGTAAGGATAAAAACTTCTAATAAGTTTAAGCAGCTTTTCATAGTATCGAAATCGTTTTTAAGGTTAAATTTTAAAGCTAAAATTAAAGGCATTATTGTATTTGTATCTGTAACTTTTAAAATATGAAATAAGCGTTGCTCATCATTTTCAAAGCATAATGGAGTATCTTTGGTAATGTATGGAAAATTTTGATAAATTAAAGCATATTCTTTGATTTTCTTTAAAAAAGATTCTAGTTGTTGTGCACTAAAATCTCTTGTTTTTTGTTTATAAATATCACTTAAGTTTTCTAAAGTGTCTTTCTCAACATCAAAGAAACCCCCGATAATCGCAAAAGCGTGTAAAAAAATCTCACTTTGCACCCTTTTAAGTCTTCCTGTGGCAATTTCTTCTTCCCAAAATTCTTTATTTTCTTTTGCTTCAAATAAATCTTCCCAATACTCCTTATAAAGCTTTTCATAGTCTGCGTTTAATGCCATAGCTTTTGCAAAAAGCGCATTTTTAATAATATCTGTTGCGGTGAGTTTTAAACCTGCGGTGTTAATAGAGTCAAAGATTTTTTGTTCGTCTTCATTTGTGTCTAAATTAATGGTAACCCATAATTTAGAGTTGAGAATAAAATCTAAAAATTCTTTATAATTTTTTTCTATTTCCTCTATTCGTTTTGTAAAATATTCATAGCATCGGATCAATCTATTTTTGATTTTATCCTTATCTTTGCCTTCTTTACATCTTTCAATATCTTGCAAGGATACAAAATCTTTAGCCTGTAGAATTTGATTAAAAGAAGTTTTATCAACCTTAGAATGTTGAATTTTTGGATTCTTTTCTTTGGTCGGCTTTTTGAATAGATATTTAACATTGTCTTGCTTATCATCTTCATCTAGCTTATCATATAAAGATTTTACGAGAATGGAGAAAGTTGTTAGTCTTTGTTGTCCGTCAATTAGGCTTCTTTTTGTTCCCTCTCCTGCGTTGGTAGGAAGTTGTTTTAAAACTATTGAGCCTAAAAAATGTTCTCTGTTATTTGTATAACTATCTTGTAGGTCTTCAAAAAGTTGTTTCCACTGGTCTTCTTCCCATACATACGCTCTTTGAAAAAATGGAATTTCAATCAAAGATTCTTGCTCCATAAAACCAAAATTATTTTCTGTTGCTTTCATTCCCTCTCCTTTTTTCTATTAATTTCCAAATCTAATATTATAACCAAAAGGCTAATTTACCGCAAGTTTCAGCCTTTCTCCCCTTGCGCTTTCTCTTTGTGTTTTCTCACCCCTCACGCACAGGAATGCGTAAAATTGTTTTAAATTTATGCACGGGAGTTTTGTGTGGATTACTCAAATAGATTTCGTGGTGCGCTCTTGTGAGATTATCTTTGCCGATGTCATTTTGCAAGCCATTACGAGTGATAAATTCCTCTATTTTTGCGAGACTTTGTGGCTCCTCATCATACGAGCCGATATGTAGTATCTGCACGCAAAGCCCCTCTTCAAAGCGCAATAATCGCGCTTTGGAGCAGTCTATGCCCTTTTTGCTCTGCACCTCTTCACACGCCCATTCAAAGAGTTCTTGCGTGATAAAATCAGGCTGGGCAATCATCGCTTGCCATTTGAAATTTGCCTTATTGCTCAAGTTCTCATTACCCCACCACAAGCTTTCTAGCGGAGGCACGACATATTCTACATAGTCTTTCAAAGCCTTTGTGGTTTTGCTCATTTTGAGCGTGTAGGAGAGGGTAAAGAGAGTTTTTAAAGCTGCTTGATATGCACCATTTGGCTCATTTGGATTCCCTGCTCCTTGCACACTTATAAAAGAAAGCGTTGGCACAAAAAGCTTTAAGGGTGTAGGTTTGGGCGCGTAGCAGTCTTTATAAACCTTTTTGAAGTCAAATTTTGCACTTGCAGGATTTTTGGTGGCATTATGGAATCCTTTTGTTTTCTATTTTTCATTTCTTAAACTTCACGCCATATCTACCTCCACCCATAAATATCAAGGCAATACAAGGGAGCATATAGAGCAAATGTAGCTCAATTACCCACGCGCCGTGATTATCAAGGGTAAAAATCTCAAATCCTGTTGCAACATAAATCGCCACAAGCATTGTAAAAGCCTCTAAGGCAGCAGCTATACGCACTTGATAGCCTACAATTATCATCAATGGCGCAAGCACCTCGCCGATATACGCGCCATAGGCAAAAAGTGTGGGTAATCCGTGAGATTCCATAAAACCCTCTATACCGCTTACGCCATTTGTGATTTTATTGACTCCGTGAAAGAGCATAAGCCCACCTACGCATAAGCGCACAATTAATTTGCCCAAATCATCATTATATAACATTACAAATCCTTTTTATTGATTGAAAACCCCGCATTCTATCAAAAAAAAAAAAAACAAATTGCAAGGCAATGGATAGAATATTGTAATGAAGAATAGGCACAAAATCTTTTTGCATAAAATCTGTGCCATTATATCATTTAGAACCTATAATTCAATGAGGCTTATTCTTTGGCACATTTTAATTTCTCCACTAGAAAGCAGTTTGATAAGTGCAGTCGCATAAGTGCTATAAGACACTCTACTTTCACCTTTTGTATTGACTTTAAATTCCTCGCCTATTAACTCATAATTTTGCGATTTACCTTCATAAAAAAGTGCTGCAGGGCTGATATAGAGCCAATTGAGATTGCTTTTACGCACAAACTCAAGCACCTCTGCAGTTGCTTCTGCCACTCCCATATATTCCTTAGGAAACTCTGGCGTATCCATTAGTCTAAGAGTATGCGTTGTATTCATATACAGACTTCCTGCACCTCCTACTACGATGAGCTTTGCCTCATTGCCTTGCAAAATGGAGTTTAAATACTCAATATGTTTTAAATGTAAAGACAAATCTTGCCACTCTCCAAAAGCATCAATAATCACATCAAATCCTTGCAAATCAGTGCTTGTAAGTGAAAACATATCTTTCACAACAAGATGAACCCTCTCATCAAAATGCGCTTTGCTCCTCACAAATGCACTCACTTCAAATCCTGCATTGATTGCCTCTTGCACGATTGCACTGCCCGCCCTACCTTTTGCTGCTAAAACTGCGATTTTCATTTTGTCTCCTTTGAATCTTAAATGTTGAAATATGAAATTTCAGCTTTGCAATTTTATAGAACTTAGTATATAAAATCAAGTAAGCACTTTTTTAATATATAATATCTATTTTGATACTATTGTATAAATTTGGGATTTATTTGTGCTATAATTTTTGAAAACTTTAGAATCTTGCGTATAAATTATAGAGAAAAGAGGTGCAAAATGAATGCGTATATTTCAGAATGTCCGATTGAGACGACTTTAAACCTCATTGGCAATAAATGGAAAATCATCATTATCCGCGATTTGCTAAGTGGCACAAAGCGATTTGGTGAGCTTAAAAAGTCTGTGGGTGCGACAAAAAATCAGAGCATTTCTCAAAAGGTTTTAACTCAAAACTTGCGCGAATTAGAGGAAGCAAAGTTGCTCAAAAGAAAAGTGTATGCAGAAGTGCCTCCACGAGTGGAATACAGCCTCACTCCACTTGGGCAGAGTTTGGAGTGTGTCTTAAGAGCTTTAGAATCTTGGGGGGAAGGCTATAAGAGGGAGCATTAGGGAAATGCGTCTGTATTCAAAACGCAGTTTGCTTACGCATTGTTGCCACTCATCGTGTGGTTTGCTACGCTTAATGGATACTCTCGCTCATACACTTGATGAGGATTTGCGGTTTAAGCATTCTTAAACCTTTTTCAAGCTCCTCACACGCTTTTTTATACATTTACTTGCCCAATCATAATGGCTTGAAGTCGCACTCACACAATAGCTCCCAAGACTTGTGTTGCCGCACCACTTGTAGTGCTTTTTGACAAAAAGTTCCTTTTGTGGGAGAGTCTCTATCAGCTCCATACATTCTATGTGGCTTTTTCCTAACATTGCCTTTGCGTTCTCTAATGGCGTGCTTTGGTGCTTTTGCCAAATCTCCCTATTCATCGCGGGATAGGTTTTGAAACTATAAGGCGCAGGGAGAAAAGGCACAAAATCACTCGTCCTCTCAAGGTTTGTGCGCACAAAGCGAAGCAAAAGTATCTGCCATTCATACAAATGCACAAGCACATCGCGCAAAGCCTTATCTCGCTCGTTATATTCAAAGGGTGTGCTTTGTTGTTCAAGCGGGATTTGCTCTATCAACGCAAGCAGAGATTCATAATTTTTCTGACTTAAGGCAAGCAAATCGCTTTTGTTGGTAGGGCGTGGCATAGGTGTCCTTTGAACAAATCTCAAGGCATTATAAGATTCTAAGACTTAATTTTCAAGCGTGCAATGCTCTATCACATCAAAGTGGATTTTGGGGTATATTTGTAGTTTAATCAGTTCCTTTGACTTTGGCATTGCTAGATTTTTTATCGCTTTGGTTAAAAGGTTGTGTTTTCAAAGTGAAATCTAACTCTAACTTGTCATTGCAATTTGTGATTTTTGGATAAATCACAAAGGTTTTTAAATCATTTAATCGTAATCTGTTGTGCTATAATTTTTGAATGATTTTAAGGATATGCAAGTGAGAAAATCAAAAATAGAAATTTTTTTAGAACTAGCCAAGCCTGATAAAAATGGCATTTCAAGGTGGGTAAGTGTGAGTGAGTTTATAGGGGAGTATAAAGCACTCGCGCTTGGCAATGGTGGGAGTTGGTGTCGTGCAAGTAGCACTTTGGCAAAAAAATATATTTTAGAATTTGATAAAAGCAAGAGTGCGGGGAATGCCATTGATGCAATAAGGCTAAAGGGATTTAATACGCAAAAAACTTTCAATCAAGCCATAAGAAAAGATATTAAAGATTTTTATAAAAATCAAAATTGTGTGATGTTAGGAATTTGTGGCAAAAGCGAAAATACCAAAATAGAAATTGACCACAAAGACGGACGCAAAAATGATTTGAGAATATCCAATCAGCAAACGCAAAAATTAGAGGATTTCCAACCTTTATGCAAAGCAGCAAATGATGTAAAAAGGCAAATTTGTAAAGTTTGCAGAGAAACGAACAAGCGGTGGAGTGCTAAAAATATCAAAGGCAATCCTTACGCATTTTATCAAGGTGATGAGAATTATACGCAGGAACTAGGCTGTGTAGGTTGCTATCAATATGACCCTGTCGCATATCGCAAAGAGAGTGCAAGAAAAATTGCAAAAGAAGCTGCAGATTTTATCACTCAAAAACTCTATAAAAAAGAATAATATATGAACTACATTGGCTCCAAATTTAAACTCTCTCACTTTTTGCAAACGAGCATAGAATCTACACTGCAAAAAGCCCACAAAAAGCCCCTTAAAGATTCTATCTTTTGCGATATGTTTGCTGGAACTGCGGCAGTGGGGAGGCTTTTTAAAACACAAGTCAAGCAAATTATTAGCAATGATAGGGAGTATTATAGCTTTGTCTTGGCGCAAAATTATATCGGCAATCATCAGAAATTAACACGCGTTAATGAGCTGCTACACATTCTTAATGACACAACTCAAACGCCACCACAAAAGGGTAAAATCTACACTCATTATGCGCTTGGCTCTGGGAGTGGGAGGCAGTATTTTAGCGATGAAAATGCACAAAAAATTGATGCTGTGCGCTCTAAGATTGCGCAATGGAAAAAAGAAAGGTTAATTGAGGACAAAGAATATTATTTTCTCCTTGCTTCCCTTTTAGAATCTGCCGACAAGGTTGCAAACACTGCTTCAGTGTATGGAGCGTTTTTAAAGCACCTTAAAAAAAGTGCGCTCAAAGGTTTTATTCTAAATCCTGCGGAGTTTGAATGCAATGAAAATGAACATTTGGTATTTAATGAGGACGCAAATACACTTATTACTAAGATAAAGGGCGATATTCTTTACCTTGACCCGCCTTATAATGCACGAGAGTATGGCGCGAATTATCATCTTTTAAACACAATTGCCTTATATGATGACTTTATCCCAAAGGGCAAGACAGGATTAAGAGAATATGCAAAATCGCCTTGGTGCAGAAAAGCAAAAGTCGCAGACGAACTAGAAAACCTCATCAAAAATGCGCATTTTGAGTGGATTTTTCTAAGCTATAATGATGAGGGATTGCTTAGTTTAGAGCAAATTCAAGCTATTTTTGAAAAATATGGCAAATATTCTTTTGCCACACAGAAACACCAGCGCTTCAAAGCAGATTCTAAACGAATCCAAAAGCAAGATTGCACTTTAGAATATTTGCATATTTTGAGGAAGTAAAGAGTGCTTTAGATACTATTTCTTAGGAGGGTTAGGATCATCAGGGTCATAGATTTTATGTGTTTTGCTTGGAACAATCACATTTATTTCTCTAGGATCTACATCTTTGCCGTTATTGCTTAGCCTTAAAAGCAACTTTTTAAACTCATACGCACTGCTTGGCTCATAAAAACTTCCTTCTGTGGCAAGGGTAAGCTCTTTTAAAGAATCAAGGTTTTTATTTAAAGCTAAAGTATGGATTGTAACCCAATTTTTCTTGGAGCCACCGCTATTTTTCACAATATTGCGATTAAGATTCTTCGTAAGATAGAGCATTTTTTCCGCACTTCCTCTATCATTTGGGTTGCCATCAGTGATGAGAAAAATTTCTTTCTTCAACCCATTATCTTTTGTAAAATGGCTCATCGCTTTAATGAGCGCATAATTGATGAGTTTTGTTTGCGAATTTACAACTTTTAGATTTTTTGCACTTTCCACAAATTCGCTAGAGCTAAACACATCATCAAAATCCTTAACATCATAATTACTAAAGCTCACAAGCGTGATTTTGGCATAGCTACCTCTGCTTTCTTCTTGAAGTATATGTTTGGCAATAAGGGGCGCGATTTCCTTAAACGCAAAGACATAATCTTTCATTGAATTTGCGACATTGATTACAATAGCAATTTCTTTGGCAGGTTTTGCGCGAAGTTTGAGATTATAATCCTCTTTTTCTTTGTCATAATTGTTTAAGATAAGCTGCTGTTTATCGCAAATGCTCATAACCTCTAAATCAGCCCCATTTAGTGTGTAGAGAAATTCTTTATCCGCACTAGTATAAGTGCTATTTCCACTTGAGATACCACCCGATAGAATCCTTCCCGCAAATCGGAGATAGCGGATTTTAGCTGGGATTTTTTGCATATCAATTTTATCTTTATCTTTTACCCACAGCACACTTGGGTCAAAGTGCGAAATCATCGCCATTTCATCGCATTTTGCTCCATAAATAAGGCGAGAGAGCATAGTATCAATGAGCTTTTCATCTACTTCTGGAATCTTTGTTGAAGGATTTGCACCTAATACACTAGAGGTAAAAACGAAGCACAGCAAAGCTTTAGCTAAGAGTGATTTCATCAAATATCGCATTTGAAATCCTTTTACACTTATTTTGTAATTGTTTTCAAGGATTCTATCAAGCTTTTGCTTAAAGGGTCTCTATTTTATCAAAGGAATGTTATAATTGATTACCACAGCAAAAGGAAAGAATATGAAAACAAATACTTCAAAAACCATTCGGCTTATCTATCCGCAATGGCAGGGTGGAGACATCGCGCATTGGTTTAAAGGGCTGCCTAAAGAGGAGATTTCCAAAGGCTATTTTTTAGGTGCAAAACTCCTTGAACTTCTTACACATAACACCTCTCATCAAACCCTTGAAGTGCCTGTTTCACAAGAGTTTAAAAGAGAGGTAAAAGACGGGGTGCTAGATAAAAGCGATATTTTAAAGCAAACCAAAGCCGCAATGAAACTCATCACAGAATCTAAACCCGATAAGATTCTCACACTTGGGGGTGAATGCTCTGTGTCTGTCGCGCCTTTTAGCTATCTTGCAAGTAAGTATGGCGATGATGTCGCAATGCTATGGATTGACGCACACCCTGATATTGGGCTGCCAAATGATGAGTATAAGGCTTATCACGCAATGGCGGTTACGCATTTGCTAGGGCTTGGCGATAAAGAGATTCTTAAAGTCCTCCCCGCAAAAATACCAGCTCAAAATACCCTGCTTGTGGGATTGCATAGTGAGGAGGCAAAATTTTATGCCAAGCGTCAAAAGGAGCTAGGGCTAAAAGCCCTTAAAGCAAAGAAAGTAAGCAGCAAAAAGGTCTTGCAATGGTTACAAGGCACTAAAGCCTCTAAGGTTGTAATACACCTTGATTTAGATGTGCTAGATTTTAGCGAGATTTATGTCGCTGTGGGCAATAGTGGCAAACTCAAAATGAAGGAAGTCGCACACATTATTGAATCTGTGAGCGCACACTATGAAATCGTGGGCTTAAGTATCGCCGAGCTAATGCCAAAGGAACTCATTAAGCTACAAAATATGCTCCAAAAACTGCCTTTGATGTGATAATGTTTAACCCTACTTTATAACCTTAGAATCCGCTTTTGCTTAAAGGGAATAAAATTGTATTTTATTATTCGGTAAGGGTTTTAAGTAGTGAAGGCACTATTTAAATTATCCACAAATGCACACCACTTGTAGTGCTTTTTGACAAAAATTTTTTTTTTTTTGGGGGGGGGGGGGGTTCTATCAGTTCTATATATTCTATGTGGCTTTTTTCTAACATTGCTTTTGCGGCTGTAAATCTAATGATTCCTGTGCTTCTTGGCTTTGGCGCGGTGATTGTGGCTGAATTTTAAGCTTTTTAGTTGTTCTTTACTATCTAACAACACAGCGCGCCAAATAGGGCTATGGTTAAAATTCATCATTGCTTTGTTGGTTGCTTATCCTCTTCTTTATCTCCTCTTTTACCCTTTGTAAGTCGCTGCAAGTTAGCAGCGGGATTAGACTTTGAATCTCTGCTATGCTTTTCTCCCACCATTGAAACGCAAGTAAAAGCGCAATAAGCTCCTCATCAAAACGCTTTTTGATTTCTTTTGCAGGATTCCCCACCACAATGCTATAAGGTGCGACATTGCTTCCCACAACAGCATTTGCGCCGATAATCGCGCCATCACCGATATGCACACCGGGCAAAATCGTGGCATTTTGCCCAATCCATACATCATTGCCAATCATCGTATCGCCCTTAAGAGGCAGATTTTCGGGCGTTGGAGGTGGCGCATTCCAACCCTCAAAAATATTAAAGGGAAAAGTGCTGACTGCATTCATTTGATGATTTGCGCCGTTCATCACAAACTCCACACCCGCAGCGATTTGACAGAATTTGCCGATAATGAGTTTGTCTCCATTAAATGCGTAATGGTGGCTGATATGCCGCTCAAAATCGCTATCACTAATGTATGTAAAGTCGCCCACGATGACATTTGGATTCTTTATGATGGGTTTGACATAGCAGACATAATCCACGCCCTTAATTGGAAAGGGATTGTTTGGATTGGGAAAGATTCTATGTTTCATATTTGTCTCCTTGTGTCAAATCTTATAAGGCAGATTTATTAGTAAAAGTCTGTTATATGAGGTGTTATTTCAATCTGTGATTTATGGATATAGCCAATTTTTGCATCTTTAATCTTTTGCACATTGGGTGGGAAATACAATACTTTTACCCATTCTTGTCCAAGCTTTTGGCTATCTTGAAAATCTAGTTTTTGTTTATAGCCAATTTGTCTTTGCCACTCGCTTATTTTATTTAGACTCCAAAGCATATTTGAGAGATTGATAAGTTTAATGTTTTCTTTATCTTTTATAAAAATTTGCGCTAGAATTTTCCCATTTGGCTTATTGCGCAGATTCACATAGTTATCCGAAGTATTAAGGGTTACTTTATAATACTCGTTATCTGCATAATCTTTCTTTTGGCTTGGATTTTCTGAAATCTTTTTAAGAATCTTAATATTCTTAATCTGTATCGAATTTCCGGTAGCACAAGAAAATTTCCACGGCATTACGCTTTCAAGTTCTAGCTCTACTTCAAAGTTCACACTCCCACCAAGTCCCTCTTTATACCACTCTGGCAAAAGAGGTGCAAAAAGATTATAATAAGTTTGGTTATATGTTAAATCAACTTCTCCAAATGCAAAAACAAGATTCTTATTATGTGGTTCAAAGGCAATATAAGGAGAAGAGCCATCATCACAAGACCCTAGTCTTGCAGGTTGCAAGTGGAAATCTTGTATAGCTTTTAGCACTCCTCGCAAGACAAGAGGCTTTTTAGGGACAAACCTACACTCTCCGCTTTCTGCAGTAACATAGTGACAAATTTTTTTTCTCTTACCATTATCATCTATTTCTGTTGCTATTTTAAAATGCTTTTTCATAAAAAGGAAGTTTTCATACGCCTCTTTTTGTGAAGGGCTATTTTTGTTTATTGGAAACCAAAATACAATCTCATCGTAAAGATAATATTCTTTTTTATATTCAAAATTTTCATATCCCATATTCGAGCCCATTCCATATTCTGCAAATAAATGTCCAAACTCTTTTGCCATAAATTTAGTGAAGAAATAAGCTGCATTAGTAACAAATCCCGGTGTTACGCAATCCTCAAAAGGTGACATTTCACACAGCATTAATGCTTCTAATTTTTGATAATCCTCAAAACTCAAATCGCGTTGCTTTGCACGAGATTCCAAGCCTTTTAATAAAGCTTTTGCTTGCGTATAATCCTTATTGTTTAATAATTCTACATTTAACCCTAGTTTGTCAAAATCAAGGCCAAAAGTAAAAGTTACCAAACAAATAAAACAAAGAATCTTTTTCATTTTTTCTCCTTTTTGCGTATATCTAAAGCGGCATTGTATCAAAAGAATCAAGGGATTATTAGGTTTTGTTTGAAGATTCTTTTACTCTTCTCTCTTTAAAAAGTTTGAAATAGCCTCTTTTGCCCAATCTTTATTCTTATTTTTGTTGATTTTATCTCTTCATATTGACATACAGAATGTATGTATGTTATAGTATTATAAAATTTAGGGGGAAAAGGTGAAACACAAAGACCATTATAATGATGCCTACATCGTGGAGTTATCCCAAAAGATTCTAAGTGTAATGCCACAATTTGAAGCGCAAAAGTTTTGCGCAATGTTGCAGGGTAATTTAGAGGATAAGGAACTCTTTGCAAGATTAGATTGTATCGTTGATGCAATGGTTAAGACAATGGGGAGCGATTATACTCAAAACATTCAAAGCTTTTTTCATCTACTTGGCGAGGAGCTAGAAAAAGCGGAGGGAATGTTTAGCTTTGGCTATTGGTTGTTTCCTATTTCACGCTATGTGGAACGCTATGGCAATACAAATTGGCAAGTTTCTCTAAGTTTTATCAAAGAGCTTACCAAGCGATTTACAGGTGAATACGCTATCCGCCCGATTCTAAGAAAGCACCCAAAGGAAGTAATGGACGAACTCATTTTATGGAGCAAGGATAGTAATGTGCATATTCGCAGGCTTGCAAGTGAGGGTGTGAGAATCCACCTGCCTTGGTCGCCAAAGCTCCTTGTTGTGCTTGATGAATTTGAAAAGTATGCGATGATTTTGACAAACTTAAAAGATGATTCACAAAAATTTGTGCAAAAAAGCGTGGGGAATAATCTCAATGATTTGTATAAAGAAGCACCGCAAAAAGCGCAAACTCTCATCGCACAATGGCGACAAAGCGGGGTGAGTAAGGCTTGTGAGTGGATTATCAAACACGGAGAGAGAAATCAAAATAAAAATCAACAAAAAAGAAAGAGAGGAAAATAAATGGCACAGAGTATTTATCCCGTCCTAATGACAGACAAACTTCAAGAAAGTAGCCTATTTTACAAAACTTATTTGGGCTTTGCGCAAAACTTTTCTAGTGATTGGTATATTAACTTATCTCACCCTGATGGTGGCGAGTTAGCCTTGATTGATGTAACTCACGAAAGCATACCCGCACTCTATCGCGCAAATGCGAATGGAATCCTCATTAATCTTGAGGTAGCAAATGCCACACAAATGTATGATTTTATCAAAAGCAAAGATGAACGCATTATCGTAGCGCATTTGGCAGATGAGGTTTGGGGGTGGCGACATTTTATCATAAAAGACCCAAATAATGTGTTGATTGATATTATTGAAGTTTTGCCGCCAAGTGCGGAGTTTTTAAACAATGATTCTAGCGGTGTATTATGACAAATAAAGAAGCTACGCACAAAACTACCTCCGCCTTGCTAAGCGTTGCAAGAGCGCATTTTGCGGAATATGGTTACTTTGATGTCGCACTAGAAAAAATCGTAGAAGAAGCAAATGTAACGCGCGGGGCGGTATATCATCATTTCAAAAACAAGCAAGGGCTTTTTGTCGCTGTGCTAGAGAGTGTGCAAGAAGAGGTTGCCGCGCAGATAGAAAAACAGGCTTTGAAAAGTGATGAGGCGTGGGAGCAGCTGATATTAGGCTGTGTGGGGTTTATCAAAGCAGCAAATGCAAAGGAAAATAGGCAGATATTATTAGTTGATGCACCTGCTGTGCTTGGTTGGGAAGTGTGGAGAAGCGTTGATGCGAAGCATTCAATGAGTGTGTTGCAAGCGCATATTGAGGAGCTAAAGGCGCAAGGCTATTTGCGTGAAGAAGTAGATACGCAGTTGATGACATTTGCGCTCTCTGGTGCGCTCAATGAGCTAGCATTGCAATTTTGTGCGAATTTCAAAAAGAAGCAAGAAAAGAAACTTCTAGCCACTCTTACACAATTTGTGAGCGGGTTTAGGAAAGCTTGATTTGTAGAGCGGGAGTTGGTTGCCCTTTGCTCTTAAGCCTTATTTTTCTTTGGCTTTTTGGGCTTTGGCATAGGCAGAGTGGGAGCAAGGGTAAGCACGACTTCTCTTAGAGTCGTATAAGAATCCACATCAAGGATATAAGATTCCTTTGCACCCGCGTAAGGAAATCCAAGCGGGGCGGATTCTAAAAGGGGCTTTAGAATTTCAAATTGCTTGACATAGAGCATCTCATCACAGAGCAAGAAAATAGGCTTAGGCACACTCTCGCCCCTATCAATCACATAAATGCAATATTCGCCAAACATCTTTTTAGCGCTAAAGTGATAAGGCGTATCCTCTAATGCGCTTTTAAGATTTTCTAACACAAAATCCTTAAAACTCTCACTTGTAGCCATATAAACTCCTTATTTAGAATGAATTATTGGGTAGCTTAGCATAATTTTTCTTGCGAAAAAATAGTTAATATCTTTTTACTTGGGATATTAGATAAAGAAACGAGCTTATTAACCATAGCAATAGGAATAAAAGATTTTTCATATAAATCACATTTAAGCCGAAACAATACTTCTAAAATATTTTTTAATGAGAGAAAATCCTCAATTTTTGGTTGTTTAATATAATCCTTGTATGTGATGCTTTCATCAAATGGAATCGCTACATCTAAAACAAAGGACAATTCTTTTTCTTTTCTTACAAACATCTTAATCCCAAAATAAGTATTTTCTCCAAAAACTGAAGTATTGTTGCCTGTAATGTATTTTTTCATATAATCTAAATTTGGCAAAAGAATGCTTCCTAGAGGGATTTTAGATTCTATATTTTTAAGATGTTCTACAAACATACCACTTTTATCCAAGCCTACAAGATTAATATAGCTTATATTTTCATTCAAAGATTTTGCATAAAGAAATTGTATAAACGGACGCACAATTTTAAAAGCAAAATCATCAAGACGACTAAATAAAGCCAAAGGACCATCTTTGATAAAGAGAATCTTTGGTAGCCATTGTATAGTGTTTTCTTCAAAAAGGAATCGAAACATTGAAAGCATTAAAATAATTTCAAAAGCACTCATAATGTAGGATTCTATAAGCGTTGCTCCATTGATTTCATCAATGAGAGTATGTAAGTCAAAACAATCTGTAATGTAAATGATATTTTCACATTCTGAACATTTTACAAAATTATTTTGCTCATCTAAATAATTGGGGGTTTGCTTTTGGAATGTCTGCATTTTCTTGCAGTGAGGACACGCAAATGTTATAGAACTTTTCCCTTTAGAATTTGAATCTAAATATTCTTTAAAAATGAGCCATTTAATTGTATGGATAAATGAACTCTTTTCATTTCCCTCGCTTAAATAATTTTTGAGGAAAACTTCTTCATAAAGTGTTTTTCTAAATGTAGAGATAAAATCCTCATTTTTTAAACGAATATTTTGTGTGGGTATCACAAAGCTAAATCGTTCAAGATTCTCTAATTTGCCTATATCGCTTGGGTTAATTGTTTGTTGCCTTTCAACTACTTCTAAATCTTTAACACTAAACATAAGAATACCTATATTATAGTAACAAAGTTTTTGTGAGGGAAAATTATCATTGATATTTACTTCTTGGTAGCCACCATCTATTGTGATGACGCGTTCAATGCAAGAGGAAAATTTGTTTTGTATGTTAGATATTGGTGAAGTGATAGCTTGAGAATCAACTTCCAAAGGTAGATTTTGTCCTATCTTTTCGCATTTTGCAAGATAATCTTTAACCTTTGGATTCTCAATAATATATTGATGATTGATTTTGGAGGCTTTTTCATTAAAATATGCCATTTTAATCCCTTACTTCAAATTTTTGAATCTGAACAGGCACAATAAAATTATTGGAATAAGTTTTTACTCTAGCAAACCCTACATCGCTATTGCGGATAATATTTTGAGAGAAATCAGCAAAATCATAATACTTTTCTAACGCTTTAATTTCATCTTTATTGTTAAGATGAGAAATAAACCAATTTTGCGTATTTTTTAAAATACTTGGAGCAATAGAGCTGACCTCTTGAGTAGAATAACTAATGCCAATTTTAAGCTTTGCTCCCTCTTTTGCCAAACGATTATAAATGTTTTTTAAATCTTTATCATCTTTTGGAAAAATATTATGTGCTTCTTCAAAATACATTTGGATAAATTCAGGCTCTTCATCATTAGTGAATTTTTCCATAGATTTTTTAAATATATACTCACAAAGCCTATCAATATATTTTTGCTGTGTTTCGGTTGAAGCGGTGGATAAATCTACTAAAATAATTTTTCCCTCACGCAATGCAGAATCTATATCTTTTTTATAGTCATTTTCACCTTTTAAGGAATGCAAATAATTAAATTTTGTTAAAAATCTATAACCCGAAACCTTAGTCCCTTGAAACACTTTTAATAAAGATTCCCAATCCTTGTCTTCAGCATATTTTTTATCAATATTGCCATTATTATTGTCTATCTTAATCTCATCAAAGTATTCGCAAGCCTTTTTTATATCTAACCCCTCTCTTGGTATAGAATTTAAAGTTGAGCTGCTAAAACCAGAAAACTTAAGTATTTGTTGTGGAGTTTCAAATTTAGCTCTATATAATATGCACTTATATAAGGCTTTTTTGCGCTCTTGATTGCGATATTCACTAGAGTTTTTATCACTAATATTTTCAAACATATTGATATTGGTAAAATGCGTTATATAGTCCGCTTTTTTATCAGATTGTGTAATTTCATCACACAGCAAGTTAAAGGATTCTTCCAAAGTTTCATCATTATAAAAATTATACTGCACTGCTCTAACATCTGGGTGTTGTTGGGATTTTTTAAGCGAAGTGCTAAAGCGAATGACTCTTTGTTTAAATCTATCATAGATTGAGCCTTCATCTTGTCTATTGCTAAAGGTGTATTCACCATTAACATCAAAAATAATTTGCCCTATTTTTCTCTCTTGTTTTGTATTAAGATTTTCAATAGCACTGATAATAATCTTGATTGTATTAGACTTACCTGTTCTTGTCATTCCAAAAAAGGCTGTGCGTCTTGCAACTATATCATTTGTCCTTAAGAAAACATCTGGAGCATAGTTTTTATCTTCATCATAAGATTGGCTAGAAGCATATCTTAGGATTCCTATCTTTTCTTGTGTTTCGTTATTGCTAGATTCTGTATTCTCATTTACAATGATTTGTAGCTGCTGTTTTTGAGGCTTATACACTCTATAATTATGCGCTCCTAAGAAATTTTCTATATCTGTTCCAAAGATTAATTTTTTATCTTTATCTAAAAAGAATGTCCCTAGAACCCTACAAGATAAGCCCGAAAATTGATAAAAATATTTTGTATAAATATCTGGGTCTGTGTTTGCTCTATTTTCTTTTTTTGAAATATAAGAATCTGTCATACTTTGGATAATCTCTTTCTTTTGTGGAATTTCACAAACGCCAATCACTCTAAGTAAAATAGCCTCTGTTTGATTTTGTCTTAATTCATTATTATAAATTGCAACCAATAAACAGCCGTGAGGCAAACCTTTGATAGCATTCTTATCAAAATCATTGACTAAGATTTTGGCTTCTTCGTAGTCCAAATCATACAAACTCCCAACAAAATTTTTATCTTTCTTAATTTCCTCAAAAAATTTTGTTTTTGCCTCTATCAACTCTCCTTGAGGTTTCTTTTGAAATTCATCTGTAATGCCCATTTGCCTACTCCTTTTGCAAAACTAAGATTCTATCAATTTTTGTTGCCTTGCCTTTTTTTGCACCCCAAATTCTTGTTACCTTTTTTTCTTTATCATTGGCAATGACATCTTCGGCAATGTGTTTAAGTCGTAATTTGCACCCACCATTATTTTGTATGTAATCCCAAGTGTCTTTTGCAAGGTTGCGCTTGTCAATATCTCCAATAACAACAAAAGCATAGGATTTTGGCTTCAAAATTTTTTCCCAACTTTTGAAGAGTTCTTGCATATATTTAGCATAATTTTCAAATGCCAAATTATCTTTTAAACCTTTAATTTTTTGCATATTATGATAAATACTTACGTTCTTATCTACTTCTTTTACTTCCTTATTGAGCAACCAAAGCCTAATCCAATTATATTTACCATAATTAATGTTTTTTAAGTATGGAGGGGAAGTAATAATGAGTTGGACACTATTTTCTCCATATTTTTTAATGATTTTTTTTGTGCTTTTGATTGCATCTTTATTAAAGCAATCACCTTTTTGATAAGAATCTAAACTTTGAAATTCTTTTGTTTGATTTTGAAATAAATGCTCAATGCGTTGTTGCAAAAGTTCAAAAACATTTTGTTTTATTTTTTTAAGATGATGTTTGGCAATGAAATTACGGATATAATTAGGCGACATACTAAAAGTATTAGGCATATCAATGCTACAATAAATTGAAGTCCCATCTTTTCTATGTTTGCCGTGCATAATGCCTGTTAAAACTGCAAGAATAAAATTATCAATCTTTCTATTTTTGTTTAAATTATTTTTTAGATATACAAGTTGTGGCAAGGTTTCGCTTTCTTCATAAAGCATTTTAATATCATCTGAAATGTTTTTAATTTGTTTATTTGTAATGCGTGTAGTTGTGAAATCTTGTTTTAGTTTTTCGAGTCTTTTTTGTATATTATGTTTTTTGGGTATATCAATTTTACTTTTTGTTAGACACACTGCAAGTGGATTTAAGTCATTTCCTATCCCTTTTCTTCCCATTCTGCAAGCTTCAAATGCTGTTGTTCCTCTTCCAGAAAATGGGTCAAACACCAAATCCCCCTTTTGGGAATATTTTTTGATAAAATGATAAGGAAGATTAGGCGGAAACATTGCTAAATATGCGGTTATTTGGTGTATTTTTGAAAAATCTCTACAAAAATATTGTTTATAGTCATTGGTATTTATTTCATCACTCAATATACTACTATTGCCCATAGCGTTTAGCCCTCATTTCTTGTAGTTGAGACAAAGACGAAAGTTTGGCAGCGATATTCCCCATTTCCTTTGCGCCTCCATAAAATGCCTATTATAGCATTAATTACCTAAATTGCGCGTTACTTGATAGCCTTTAGGGATTCCCTCTCAAGCCCTAATAGCCACTCTTTGCGTTTCAAACCTCCCGCATAACCCGTGAGGCTTTTATCACTCCCAATCACTCGGTGGCAAGGGATAAGTAGCGCGATAGGATTTGCTCCTACTGCACCGCCCACAGCTTGAGCGGACATTTTGGCTATGCCTCTTTGGCAAGCGAGAGTTTGTGCAATCTCCTTGTAAGTTATCGTGCGTCCATAGGGGATTGTGCGTAAGATTGTCCATACAGATTCTCTAAAGGGTGTGCTTTGCGTGTGAAGTGGAGCTAGAGGCGGAGTGAAATGTGGAATCTCTCCGCTGAAGTAAATCTCTAGCCATTGTTGCGTTTGGGCTAAAATCGGCGTTTGCTCCCGCACACAATCTTTTGGCAATGTAAAATACTTTTGCCCCTCAAACCATAAGCCAAGTAGTGTGCTTTTATCACTTGCAAGTGCGATTGTGCCAAGCGGTGAGTGGAATTGCTGCGTATAAATCATTAAAACTCCACATATAATCAAAGGTAATGATGAAACGATTTTGCTCCTAAGCTCCGTTATCCCCGTCTTCTATAATTTCTACTTTTTGTCCATTTTGTTGATATGTATTCTTAAAATCTGATTCATCAGAGCAGTCATTATACTCTATTTCCAAAGTATTTTGATTTGGACGCTTTATATCCATAAAACAAGTTTGACCATACTTGTTTTTTATTTCTACTCTTTTTGTAGTTTGGATATTTGGTAAATCTTGCAACAAAGCTTTTTGATAAAGGTGTGTTTGTGGTTCATTAGCCCTTTCTCTTCTTTGTGCGCTTTCTATCCAAAACCTTAAATCATTTCTAAACGCAGTGAGAATATCTGTGTTGTTTATCCAACACTTTGAAGCTTCGCAAGAATAATCATCACCACATATTTTCTTTCTATATCCTACTTCACATTGTATATCAAGCCTCTGTGCAGCATCTATAAAGCCAAAGCTAACAAAACATAATATCATTAACCTCTTCATTGCGCCCTCCTTAAATTTAAGAAAATTTTACCAAAATATATTTAATAGCTTGTGTTTTAAGGCTAGGATTGCACTTTGTATGAAACTAAGGAATCCACTCTACAATAGCATTTTGCGGACGAGATTTGTGCCATTGCATAAACTCTGTAAAGTCCGTAATGCCTTCTTGTAGCACGGCTTGATAGTATTCTATCCCCGCGATTTTAAGGTTATCTGGCGTTTCAAACTTAAGCTTTAGAATCTGCTCTTTTTGTGCTTCGCTCATTATTTGTAAAATACGCTCCGCCACTCTCTCAAAATACCCCGCATACTTGCTGCCTTGCACAATGTGAATCATATCTATTTGCCAAAGTTGCTCGTCTTGATAGAATGCGTGCCATTCCAAACACTTATCCTCTTCCTCCAAAAGATTGCGATACTCTATGTGGATAATTTTAGGATTGTTTGCGAGTTTTGCCATTGCGTCAAAGCTTCGGGTAACTTCAAGTGTGGGCGTGTAGATATGGAAATCAATATCAAGATGTTTGCACAACAAGCCCATTTTGAGTGAGCCAATGCAGTTAATCTCCGCACCAATGCTTTGCCAACACTCCAAAACTTTGGTTTGCTCTATCACTTCAAAGGCTTTTTGTTGGTTTTCTTTGGCGAGTTCTAAGAAATGCAAAGCTCACTCCTGTTATGCAATGAAATCACGCAAGATTCTATAATGCTTTTTTACACATTTTAGCAGATAGGTAAATCACATTATAACATATTTTGCAATTTCCCCTTGACAAACACTAGGTATCAGGCTTTATAATTTCAAAGTTGGTTTTATTTTACCTCTAAGGAGTAACAATGCAAGAGCACAAAGAGCTACTAGAGCGCAGGGAGTTTCTCAAAACCTCTGCAAAGTTTGGCGCAGCAGTAAGTCTAGCAAGTTTAAGTGGATTTGCTTTAAGTGCGTGTGATTCTAAAGAGGATTTGAAAACAGATTCCACACAGAATCTACAAAGCACAGAAAAAGCGGGAAAATCCCAAATACAAAATCATTTACAAGGAGACACAATGGAATTTATCACTTTAAACAATGGCGTAAAAATGCCAATTCTAGGCTATGGAGTATATCAAATTGACCCAAAAGAAACGCAAAGATGCGTAGAGGACGCAATTTCTGTGGGATATAGAAGCATTGATACCGCACAAGCGTATTTCAACGAAGCAGAAGTAGGTGCAGCAATAAAGACAGCTCTACAAGGTGGGCTAAAGCGCGAGGAACTTTTCATCACGACAAAGCTTTGGATTGACAATTACCCTGAAGAAAAAGCACTCAAAGCGTGTGAGGAATCTTTACGCAAATTAGGTTTAGAATATGTGGATTTAATGCTACTTCATCAGCCTTATAATGACACTTATGGAGCGTGGAGAGCATTAAGCAGATTCTATAAAGAGGGCAGATTCAAAGCCATTGGTGTGAGTAACTTTTATCCTGATAGGATTATGGATTTTTACCTCAACAACGAGATTAAGCCGATGATTAATCAAATTGAGCTGCACCCTTTCTACCAAAAACAAGCCGAACAAAAAGTAAATACAGAGCTTGACATAGTTACACAATCGTGGGCGAGTTTCGCAGAGGGCAAGAATGGACTTTTTACCAATGAGATTCTTAGAAACATCGGGGAAAAATATAATAAAAGTGCCGCACAAGTGGTGTTGCGTTGGCTTATCCAAAGGCAAATCGTGGTGATTCCAAAAACAACGCGCAAAGAGCGAATGATTGAGAATTTCAATGTGTTTGACTTTAGCCTAAGTGGCGAGGATATGCAAAAGATTGCCACAATTGATACGGGCAAAACGCTTTTTTTAGACCATCACGACCCACAGAGCGCGAAATTCCTCTTTGATTATACCAAGATACATAAAGCATAAATTTTAGGAGAACAAAATGACACACACAACATTCACACAAACTTTCACACGCATTTTTATAATGCTAATATTTTTTATAGGAGGTGGAGCAATGGCTCAAGAGAAATGGGATAAGGTGTTTGCAAAAAGCAATGAAGTCAAAGTCCAAAAGGTAAAATTCACCAATCGTTATGGAATCACACTCACGGGGGATTTGTATCTACCTAAGAATCTAGGCAAAGCACAAAGGCTGCCAGCAATCGCAATCAGTGGTCCTTTTGGCGCAGTCAAAGAGCAAGCGAGTGGATTCTATGCGCAAACTTTAGCGCAAAAGGGCTTTATCACTCTTGCCTTTGACCCTTCCTATACAGGAGAGAGCGGAGGCAAACCTAGAAATGTCGCCTCACCCGATATTAATACAGAGGATTTTAGTGCAGCGGTGGATTTTCTAAGCAATTATGCAAATGTGGATTCTAACAAAATCGGCATTTTGGGCATTTGCGGATTTGGCGGATTTGCACTTAATGCTGCCGCAATGGATACGCGCATTAAGGCAGTCGTGGCTTCTACAATGTATGATATGAGCCGCGTCAATGCCAATGGCTATAATGATTCAATGGACGCAAAGGCGCACTATAAGCTTAAAGAAAGTCTCAATGCACAGCGCACAAAGGATTTCAAAAGCGGCACTTACGCCAAAGCCGATGGATTGCCCCAAAAGCTTAGAGGCGATGAGCCACAATTTATCAAAGATTATTTTGACTATTACAAAACGCCTCGCGGATTCCACGCACGCTCTATTAACTCCAATGGGCATTGGAATCTCACTTCGTCTTTAGGCTTTATCAATGCGCCTATTTTGGCATATAGTGATGAGATACAAAGTGCGGTTTTAATCATTCACGGCGATAAGGCACATAGCAAATATTTTAGCACTGACGCGTATAAAAAGCTTAAGGGCAAAAATAAAGAATTGTTGCTTATCAAAGATGCCAATCACACGGATTTGTATGACAATGCGCAAAAGATTCCCTTTGATAAAATCGCAGTGTTTTTTAATGCGAACTTGAAGTAGAACGCAAAGGAACAATATGCGCAAATATACATTTCTTTGTTTATTGTTTGCGCTGCTAACGCAATGCGCTTTAGGCAAAGACTTAAGGGGGAGATTGGAGGGGCAAATGCAAATACAAATGCAATTTCAAGGGAAAAGCTTTGTTTTGACTTTAGAAAATAATGCGGCTGCAAGGGATTTCTACGCACTCTTGCCTTTAGCTTTAAGCTTTAGTGATTATGTAGGCAAGGAAAAGATTGCTAGGCTTGATAAAAGCCTAAGCACACAAGAGAGCGGAGAATATGACCCACAAAGCGGCGATTTTTTCTATTTTGCCCCTTGGGGTAATGTCGGAATCTTTTATGCCAAGCAGCCCCCATACAAGGGCTTGGTTAAGCTAGGCGCACCAAAGGCAGAAAAAGAATCTTTTATCACGCACCTGAAAGCCCAAAAGCAGGATTTTATCCTCACGATAGAAAAATATCCTGGCAGGGAGAAAAATGAAAGCCTTAGTCGCGTTTTTTAGCGCAAGTGGAATCACAAAAGAAGTTGCGCAAACTTTAGCAGAAGCCGCAAATGCGGAAACTTTTGAGATAATCCCCGCGATTCCTTATTCTCAAGCGGATTTGGATTGGAGAGATGAGCAAAGCCGCAGCACTTTAGAGTGCAAAGACAAAGCCTCGCGCCCAAAAATTGCTAAAGACATAGAGATTTCAAGCTACGATACAATATTTATTGGATTCCCCATTTGGTGGTATAGTGCGCCACAGATTATTTTTACCTTTTTAGAATCCCACGATTTTAGCGGCAAAGTCATCGTGCCTTTTTGCACAAGCGGTGGGAGTGATTTGAGCAATGCCCCGTGTGATATGGCAAAGTGCGCTCCTAATGCGATTTTCAAAGAGGGCAGACGCTTTAATTTTGGCACAAGCAAGGCAAAACTCAAAAAATGGCTTGAAAGCTTAGAGGTATAGTGTCTGTATTTTCACAATTCTAACGCATACACCTTTGTATGTGTAAGGGCAGATTTGTTTATTTCGTAAAATTAAAATGTCTTTAAAATCTAAAAATCAAATTCTACCGCTTCAAATAAAAGCATTTTCTTGGACGAATGATTAAGAGAGGTTTGCTATAATTAGATAAATTGTAAAGGGGCGAATAATGAATCAACAAGATCAATCTTTAAGAGATATTGTAGGGCTAAAAGATAAAAATTTTATCATTCCAAGCTATCAAAGAGGCTATCGCTGGGGAGAAAGAGAGGTTCAAGCGTTACTGCAAGATATTTGGGATTTTGCACAAATGCAGAATCAATCTGACTTTTACTGCTTACAACCTGTGGTTGTGAAAAATAATAAAGAAAAATATAGAATCATTGATGGACAACAAAGATTGACGACAATATTTTTAATCATAAAATTGCTTGAAAATAAAAATTTCTTTAATATTTCCTATGAAACTCGTCCCAATAGCACCAATTTTTTGCAAAATATTCAAGATAAAACCCAAAAAGAAGTTGAGAATATAGATTTTTACCATTTTCATAAAGCTTATGAAGTTATACAGGTTTTTTTCGACAATAAAGATATTAATCAAAATAAATTCTTAGAGGTATTGCTCAATAAATGTAAAGTACTTTGGTATGAAATAGCCCCCAAAGAAAATGAAAATGAAGTCTTTATTCGCCTCAATATTGGAAAAATTCCTTTAGCTGAAGCGGAAAATATTAAAGCCTTATTTTTAAGCAAAAATGACGAATTAGATAGTGATGATTTAAAAGATAGAGCAGAACTTTGGTATCAGAGCGAAATTGAAGCAAGAGAAAATAGGGATTTTAGGTATTGCGTGTTAAATAAAATTGATAAAGAAGATATAGAAAATAAAATCCTAAAAGATGATATTCAACGAATTGAAGCATATTTAAAATCACTTGTTCCTTACTCAAATAAAAAGCATTATTTGTTTGAGTATTTCTATAAATGCTATAAAGACGGCACACTCAATAGCCAATGGAACGAGTTAGAGAATGCAATCAACACACTCTCTGGCTTTGCAAGTGGAAATGGGAATGATAAAATAGATAGAGAAATTTTTCACCATCTTGGGTTTTTAATTTTGAGTGGAAAAAATATTTATTCCCTCTATAAAGAATGGAAAAACGATACAAACAAAGAATCGTTTTCGCAAAAGCTTTTAGCAATAATTCAAAATGAAATTTCAAAGATTGAAAATATAGAGCAACTACGTTATAAAAAAGATGATGCAAAAATAAAGGATATTCTCCTACTTTTTAATTTGGAATATCTTATTCGCGAGGAAAGTTCCAATGAATATTTTAAGTTCAATCGTTTTGTGTTGGAGCAATGGACCTTAGAGCATATTTATGCCCAAAACTCTAAAAGCATCAAAGAAGCTATAAAAGGTAAAGATAATGAAAATATTATTCAATGGCTTCAAGAAATTTTATCATATATTGATGATGATAAGCTTAAACAAGAAATTGAACAAAGCATAAAAGAAGTCATTTTTGCTGATAAACTATTTGAGGACATTGATGACAATTTTAAAAATAATGAAACTTTGCATACAATCCAAAATCTCACATTGCTTGATAAAGATTCAAATAGTCAAATTGGCAATCAAATATTTAGTCAAAAACGCAAAGCAATACAGAAACTTGGTGAACAGGATAAACTCATTCCCATTACCACAAGAAAGGTGTTTGAAAAAGTATTTTCTGAAAACAAGAGCAATCCTGACATTTTTGAGCAAAAAGACCAAGAAGATTATCTCACAGCTATCAAAGAATCTTTAAAAAGATATATAAAGGAGGACAAATGAATCTCAAAGAATTGCTAGAAAAATATAGAATTGAAATTCCTATATTACAAAGAGATTATGCGCAGGGTAGGAAGTCTCAAAGTAAAATCGCTAATGAGTTTTTATCCGCAATCTTTAATGTATTAAATGGCAAAAGACAATCCTTGCATATTGATTTTATTTATGGCTATCAAGAAAATGATAAATTTTTGCTTATTGATGGACAACAACGCATTACAACACTTTGGCTATTGCATTTTTACCTTTATAAAAAAGCAGATTGTTTGGGACAAATCAAAGATTTATTGGCGAAGTTTTCTTACAATACGCGTAAAAGCTCTGCAAATTTTTGTAAAAATTTATTGAAAAAAGACTTTGATATAAACAAAAAACCAAGTGAAGCTATTAGGAATAAAGGTGGAGAGTTTGAGAAAGCAGAAAACCTCAATAATGACCCTACTATCAAAGCAATGCTATATATGCTTGATTTAATATTTGAAAGAGTTGAAAATAAAAAAGATATTCAAAAACTTACAGAAAACTTAGATAACATCACCTTTAATTTATTTGATATGGGAAAGTTTGAGCTTGGTGAAGAGTTATATATCAAAATGAATGCGAGAGGCAAGCAACTGAGCAAATATGAAAACCTCAAATCATTTATTGAAAAAGATTCTAAAATCTCTAAAGAGCAAAAACTTTTAGAGAGTATAGATACTAATTGGAGCGATTATTTTTTTGATAGTAAAAATCCAGAAAAGTTTGATGCGCGAGGATGTAATTTTCTCCATTATGCTACTCTCTTTTTTGCATTGGAAAATAAAGAAATAGAATCTAAAGACATTAAAGAAGCTATTGAAAATCCCAATCAGCAGGTAAATGAATTTTATGAACCTTTGCAAAATATTGAGAATATAAAATTACTTGATAGAGTAATAAGTTTGTGTATTTTATTTGATACTCTAGAAATTAAGGAGGTTTTGAAAATAAAGGATTCCTCTTTTTTTGATCAAATATTGAGTTATCTAGATATTTCCTATTTTTTCTCTATTTTATTTTTTGTAAAAGAAAATAGAGAAATAGAAAAAATTGATAAAACTGCGCTTAATGATTATTTAATGGTGAGTAGGCATTTTATTGAAAATCATAAACTTGATTCACCTGACAACATTAAAAGCTTTTACCAACTTTTTAAACATCTCTCACAAGGACATAGTAATATTTATCAATTTTTAGTAGATAACCCTACACATAGTTTCCATTCTAATATTTATCATTTAGAAGTGAGAAAAGCAAAACTTATTTTGGCTAGTCGTCAAGGAGGAGAAAATTGGGAGGAAATACTCAACCAAACAAGTGAGCATAAAGTTTTGAAAGGTTGGGTAGATTTCCTCCTTGATTTTAGTGATGAAGAATTTGTATATAAAAGTTATTCAAATAATAAAAACTATAGACAGGGACAATATGGCTTTACATCTCTTTATGAATCTCCAAATTTAGAAAAATTCAAACAATATACCACTACAACAATGCAAATTTTAGATAAGGAACAATTCTTAAGTGATAATCTTACATTTTTCCAAAGAGCCTTTCTGTGTATAGGTGATTTTAGCTTTTATAGCACGAACTGGTTTTATGGCAATTCTCCTACTGATATTTTTAGAGATAGGGAAGCCTTAAATTGGATTCTTAAAGGAGATAAAAATGGTTTAAAATTGCCTTATTTCAAAGATTTTTTAGATACTTTACTAGAATGTAAGGGTAAAAATCTAATTGATAAAATGCAAGAGGTTATCAAAAAGACTGATTTATCACAAAAAGAATGGTGGGAACAACTTCTAATTGGAGAAAGTGATTTATTTGATTTTCTTAATGAGAGAAAAGAGACTTTTCAGAGATATTCTAGAATCCGATATTTTAATAATATCGATAAAATCGATAAAGTCGAACTTTTACCAGGTTTAAGAAATACGACAAATGTAAAAGATTTACTTGATTACGGATTTTACTGCTATTGTAAAGATAGAGGCTTAAAAATTTCGGTATATGAATGTAGCGAGAAACAATTTGGAGATAAATTTGAGTTATCACCACATTTTTCTTTAGATAATATGGAAGTTTTATGTAATAGTATGGAATCAAAGATTTACTTTAACAATAAAGAATATCCAATCAATCTTGAAAAAGGTAACAATATTTTTGATGAGTTTGATAGAATTTTAAAGCTAATTGATGAGGATAGAGTTATCAAATGAACCACTTCCTAAACCAAAGTATAGAACTTGCAAATCAAAAGGATTATTTTGAGAGTAGCTTTTTAGAGTATATCCTATAAGTCCAGACAATATAAGAGAAATAGATTCTATCAAATGGAATAGGTTTGAAAAAGCCTTTAGTGTCAA
>Ga0209064_1001751_pt1 | contig 30250 bp, 30 predicted proteins | sample Inofromicrocosms_FD_187498 | JGI IMG/M metagenome (GOLD analysis project Ga0209064, IMG submission 187498) | Mouse cecum microbial communities from Vienna, Austria - Inoculum for glucosamine and mucus D2O microcosms (SPAdes) (version 2) | ecosystem: Host-associated > Mammals > Digestive system >... | reverse complement strand
AAGTTCAAAAATATAGAACAGTTTAAATATGAACTTGAAAAATATATTGATTTCTATAATAATTACAGAATCAAAGCTAATGGACTTACACCTTTACAGGAAAAAGAAATTTATTTAGTGGCTTAGTTCAAAATTTTTGGGTAAGTTCAATTCCATTAAATTTTTATATTATTACTTCATAATTAAACAAATATATAAAAAATAAAGTGTATTAATAAAAAATATTAGACATATAACTAAATAAGTAATATAATAGAGCAGAAAGTTATATATTCTTTTAGTCTCTCATATAAGGATTGTATTATGCAGATAATAATGAACTCATCAATAGCCAAATTACTTAACCAATCACCAATACCTGCTGCAATAATTAACGGACAAACAGATAATATATGGTATAATGATGCATATATAAATACATTCAAAGACTTCCCTAATTTAATAGATGCTATGCAAAACCTTTTTTCTATGAGTGAAAATAAAGTTTTTAACTTTATTAACAGCAGATATTCTGAAAAGTTAGAAGCCAAATATAAAGATGTAAAATATTATGCTTTAAAAGAGTATAGAAAATCTATTAATGAATCTATTAACTTTACTATAATATCAATAATTCCAGAAAATAAGTATAACTATAATACTGATTGTGCTGTAATTACAGAAGAATATTTTTTTATGAATGTGCCTCAGCCTTGTGTTATATTTGATTTTCATACTAAAAAAATAGAAACTGCAAATAATGCTTTTTCAAAAATATGCGGTATTCCTGTTGAGCATATCAGAAATATGTATATAGCAAGCCTTTTCCATGAAAGTGCTCATATAATAAATAAATACTTAAATTCAAACCTGCCATATAATAAAACTTTTTTAATCAGCTATTATAATTTATTAATAAATAAAACAATGATATTTGAAGTAATACCTATAATTAAAAAAGAATCTCAAGATTGTAAAAAAGAATATAAAGTTATATTTATGTTGAGAGATATTTTTGGAGAAATAGAAATACAAAGAGACCAAATCAGTGAAGATTTTCTCTGCTATCAGTTTTTAACTCGCTCTATTTCTGATGGTATTCTTATTGTAAATAACGGTATAATAATAGATGTTAATAATGCTGTATGTAATTTATGGCATTATGATAAAGAAGAATTAATAAATCAGCCGCTTTCACTTCTTATACCAGATGCATCTCAATATATTGATAATGTTTCCATAGTAAAAGGCTCATCTATTATGTTTGTTGGTGTTAGAAAAGATAAAACACAGTTCAACGGTGCATTAAAAGTGCAGTCCTTTGATAACTTAAATAAATACTCTATGGTATATATTGTTAGAGATTTAACGGAACATATTGCTGTTGCACGATTAATGGAAAACCAAACTGATTTCACATCAGAAATTTTTAATATTCAGCCAAATATGATTGCTGTTTTTAATGAAAATCACATGCTTACAAGGTGCAACAAAGTATTTTTAGATTTCTTTGGTTATGCGTCCATAGAAGAAGCTATACATAATATTGGCGATATTTCTTCAAGATTTTTAGATAGTAATGATAATAATATGTTTATTACAAATGCTCATAAAGATAACTGGTTTATACTGCCTATTGAACACCAGAATATTGAATATATGGTAGGTATGAATGATAAAACAGGCAACTATAATATATTTAACATAAAATCTACATTAATGGAAAATAATACAAATACATTCTATGTTGTTTCTTTTACAAATATTACAGAAACAATTGAAAAGCAAAGATGTATAAAAGAAGCAAATAATTTAATATCATCATATAGTGATTATTTAAAAAACACATTAGAATCAAATATGTTAATATTGGCACAGTATCAAAAACTTGCAACAATAGGAACTATGATTGGTTTTATTACTCACCAGTGGAAACAGCCGCTAAATGCTATCGGACTTATTGCACAAAATACTGAAGATATTTTAGAAGAAGATGATGAATTTGATAAAGAAGAGTTAGTAGAGATGATGCAGTCCATTATGAACCATGTAATGTTTATGTCTGAAACTATGGAAAACTTTAAAAATTTCTTTAAATCAGAAGATATTAGTGTTCCATTCAAAGTAAGTCAGGCAGTTAAATCTATTATGGTTCTTTTAACACCTGTTTTGAAAAAAAGTAATATTGAAGTCATATATGATATGCCTGCTCAGTTTGAAAATTTAAAAGTCTTTGGGGTTACTAATGATTTAAAACAAGTTATTATGAATATTATTGTCAATGGCAAAGATTCCATTGTATCAAGAAAAGAAAAAGAACCTGAATTAAAAGGACAAATTACTATTAAAATAGACACTCATAATGATGAAAGAATTATTTTAAGCATTACAGATAACGGCTCAGGTCTTAGTGAAGAAGATTTAAGAAAAATATTTGAAATGCACTATACAACTAAAGGCTCTCAAGGAACAGGCATAGGTATGTATATGGCTCAAATAATTATAGAAAAGAAAATGAATGGCATACTTAATGTTAAAAACAGAGATGATGGAGAAAAAGGCGCACAAATTATCTTAAATCTGCCAATACATAAAGGAAAGTAGATTTATTTTATAGCCTGTGAAACAAAATCTGTAAAATTTAGATACTTCGCCTTACAGGCTAAGTATGACTAAGGTAGGGACAGGAAGTCCCGTCTGAAAGTGAGCGATATACAAACTTGTTTCGGCAGAGCGTGATTTAAAAAATTCACGGATGAATTTTTTAATAAAGGACAAATTAAGATACTTCGCCTTAAATACTGAAATAAGTTATTTTAAAATTATGAAATTATATAATACAAAAAGCCTGCTTATTTTCATAAGCAGGCTTATAAAATATTATAAATCATTAAATAATAATCCTGTTGCTAATTTTGGATAGAAATAAGTTGATTTTTGAGGCATAACAAGACCGCTTTCAGAAACATCTCTGATAGATTCCATATTTTCCCCATTTAATATAAATGCAACTGAAGAATTTTCTTTTTTATAATCATCTATTTCTTCCCAGCTTTGAATAAAATGAATACCTGCTTTTGCAAGCAGCCTTTCGTCGCTGTATTTAAAATAGCCTTTTAACACTAAATCTTCTAAAAGGTATGTGCTTACTTTTCTATATACTGGGTGCTGCTTTTCAACAGATTCCTGTAATAAATTCATACCATATATTCCCTGCTTACCATAGTATACCCATGCTCCAGGAATATTTATATTATCTTTTAAAAATTTTTCTGCACTTTCTCTTGATTCTAATTTACATACTTCAAATAATGATGAGGCATATTCAATAAAATCTTTATCTTCAAAATTGTCTGCAACATCTATAACTCTATGAGTAGGGAATACTTTTAAACCTTCATCCATAAAGTTCACAAACATCATCATAACATAATCATAATAACGCTCTTCCCCCTCTGTAAGACCTTCTTGAACACGCATATCATCTCTGTATTTTAAAGCTGTTTCATACCTGTGATGACCATCAGCAATATAAATTGCTTTATCTCTCATAAAGCTTTCTATTTTTGTAATAGAGTTTTCATCAGATATTGTCCATACAGAATGTTTTACACCAGTTTCATCAATAGCTGACGCAGAAGGCATTGCTTTTTTCACATCATTAAATAATACTGAAAGCCTGTTTTCATTATCCTGATATAAGCCAAAAATTTGTGAAAAATTAGCTTTTGATGCTTTCATAAGCTCATATCTATCAGCTTTTGGACCTGAAAGTGTTTTTTCATGTGGGAAAACTTGACCTTTGCCAAATTCTGATAATTTTAAAGCTCCAACAAACCCAGAACGGACATAAGTTTTACCGCCATATTCATACACCTGTTCATAAAGATAGAAAGATTTATCTTGACCTTTTATCAATATACCTGCATCTTTCCATTTACGATATAGATTACCAGCAACAGCATATCTGTCGTCATCTCCAACAGGTAAATCAATTAAGACCACATTGTAAGGAGATTTAGCTGCATAGGCAGCTCTCATTTCTGGTGTAATAACATCGTAAGGTGGTGTAATAACATTTTTTAATAACACTTGTTCAGTATCATATCTTACGCCTCTAAAAGGCCTAACAATAGCCACAGTATTGCCTCCTGCTATAAAGCTAAAAATTAAAATTAGATTTCTTTAATCTATATAATCTAAACATTAATTGTCTTTTTATCATATTAAGATAATCATTACAAGTATATTTTGCCTAGATTAGTTTATTTTATTAATTTAGCAAATTTTCTTTTGCCAACTTTAAGTATTCCTTCATGTTCTGGTGCAGTAGTTAAGTCATACACTTTTTCATTTTCAAAATGTATACCGCCCTGTTCTGCAAGTCTTCTTGCTTCAGATTTAGATGACGCAAAATTTAATGCTAGTATAATATCTAAAAAGCAGCCTTGTATTTTATATTCCTGAATATCTGTTGGAACATTTTTATTTGAAAACACTCTTACAAACTCTTCTTCTGCTTCAACACCTGCTTTTGTGCCATGATAACGGGAAACGATTTCTTTTGCCAGGTTTTTCTTAGCTGTCATTGGATGAAAATCGCCAGTTTCTATATCCTGCTTCATTTTTTCTATGTCTTTTAAGCTCATATCGCTTAATAATGTGTAATATCTAAACATTAACTCATCACTTATAGACATAAGTTTACCAAACATATCTTTTGGACTTTCTGATATGCCAACATAGTTACCAAGAGATTTACTCATTTTCTGCACGCCGTCAAGACCTTCAATAATAGGCATAGTAATTGCAACCTGTGCTTCTTTTCCATACTGCCTTAATAAATCTCTTCCTACAAGCAGATTAAATTTCTGGTCTGTTCCACCAAGCTCTATATCTGCATTCATATTTACAGAATCAAAGCCCTGCATTATGGGATACATAAACTCATGCATACCAATAGGCTCGCCAGATTTATATCTTTTTTGGAAATCATCCCTTTCTATAATTCTTGCTACTGTAAATTTTGCCATTAAAGATAAAGTTTCTTTCATAGTTAACGGCTCAAGCCATGCAGAATTAAAGCATATTTTAGTTTTTTCTGGGTCTAATATTTTAAATACCTGCTCTTTATATGTTTCTGCATTTGCTAATACCTGCTCTTTTATAAGCGGTTTTCTTGTCTCTGATTTGCCAGTAGGGTCACCAATCATACCTGTAAAGTCACCAATTAAAAATGTAACATTATGCCCGAGCTCTTGAAAATGTTTCATTTTCTGCAGCACAACAGTATGACCTAAATGTAAATCTGGTGCTGTTGGGTCAAAACCTGCTTTTACATTCAGTGGTCTATTTTGTTTTAATTTTGCAATTAAGTCTTCCTCTGAAATAATCTCTGCTGTGCCGCGTTTTATAAGCTCTAACTGGCTTTCAATATCATGCATGAGCAATCCTCACTAAATTAATTTATTATAAAACTGCTCCAGTTGTAACTGTTAAGCAGTTCCTCAAAAAATACATATATTATAGCTGATACACCAAGCATTGGTGCAAAAGGTATTGGATAGTTTCTATCTTTTGTTACTGTCACCACTACTATACCTGCCACTATTCCAAAAAATGCTGCAAAAGTTAAAATAGCAGGTATTGAACCAAGCCCTGTAAAAGCACCTGCCATTGCAAAAAACATAAAATCACCTTCCCCCATACCTTCTTTATGCCTGATTAGAGAATAAAAATAAGCTGGGAAAAAAAGCACTAAATATCCCGCTGCAATACCTGCAAGATAATAAGCAGTATAGCCTTCAAAGAAAGCAAATATAAGCCCTGCTAAAATACCAAGTGCAATATAAACTGTTGGTATCATACCAGTTTCAAAATCTCCAGTAGATGTATATATATCTGTTAGTGAAACTACAAGAACTAAAAATATAAATATAACATACTTAAAAAACATTAATGATAAACCAAACTTTAAATAAATTACAACAAATAGAAGTGATGAAAGAATTTCTGTAAGCGGATACATTATGGGTATACTTTTTTTGCAGTGCCTGCATCTGCCTTTTAATAAAATATAACTGATTACTGGTATGTTATCTTTCCATGAAATATTTTCCATACACTGTGGACAAAATGACGAAGGCTTTACTATGCTGATATTTTTTGGCACACGCATTATTAATACATTCATAAAGCTGCCAAAAACTAAACCAATAATGCCAATAAAAATAATTAATAACACATTCATCAGCTGCTCTTTTTCATATATCTTAATATTTCTGTGCCATTAAATGCAAAAAAAACAAGCCCACTTTTTACTGCATAATTTATACATTCTTTAAGATTTGATACAGTAACTCTTTCAGCTTCCAGAGCAACAGCTTTGCTGCCACACTCTAAAGCATATCGTAAAAGAGATAAATCTATTAATGGATTTATACTTTCGTCACTTTTAGAATGCTTGCCTGAAATAACTATTACAGCTTTTCCATTTGCAAAATGACAGCCTCTGCTGATAGTATCAAGCCTGCCTTCAAATGCTTCAACTGCCATTATAGTATTATTTTTTACAACAACAGTCTGACCTGCATCATTTCTGCCTATATCTTTACTGATATAGTATCCAAAAGCAGTATCTGATAATATTTTTTTATCCGGCTTTACTTTTGAATAAATGCCTGCAGTTATTGGTGCCTGATTTTTTTGCTCCATATATTTACTATAACTCTACTTGCCCAAATATGCCTTTGCGTAAAAGTTCATCTGTTTTAAGAGCAACATTTAATGAAAGTAAATCATGCTCAACAGTAACTGTTCTTTTTGTTTTACCTGTTACACAGTTAATAAAGTGCATTATTTCGCTTTTTAATGGATTTTCTTTATATACAAATAACCTTTCTTGTATGAATTCATTTTTATATCGTAATTCTTTTTCACTAAAAGTCTGCTGAGTCTGCCCCTGACGATAAATATTTATATCCTGAGTAGTAAAATCAAGTTTATAAAGAGCATTATCTTCATAAACTGTCATAAACCTTTCTTTTATCTGGCTCATACGGCTCACATATAAATTTGCAACAGCATCATTTTCAAAAGCAATATTTACTGATGCAAAATCAGCTAAATCAGTATGAACTTTTGAGCCCACAGCTTGAATTGCTTTCACAGGACTGCCAATCAGATTTAACACTATGTCAATATCATGTATCATTAAATCAAGAACAATACTATCTGCTTTAAAGTTAGGATTAAACTGAGCAACCCTTTTTGTTTCCACAAATCTTGGGTTTTCTGTAATTTTCCTAATTTCCTGCACTGCACCATTAAAACGCTCCACATGACCAATATGGAGAACTAAGTTTTTTGATATTGCAATATCAAAAAGCTCACGAGCATGGTCATAGTTAGTTGTAATAGGTTTTTCTACAAGTAAATGTTTACCTGCAAGCAGACAATCTTTAGCTATCTCATAATGAAATCTTGTTGGTGCTGCAATAGTGACTGCATCTACATAAGGAAACATTTCTTTATAATTAGTGTAACCCTGCACACCAGTTTTTTCTGATAATTCATTTACTAAATCAGGGTTTGCATCACAAATACCCATCAATTTAACATCACTAATATCACTGTATAAATTTAAGTGATATTTTCCCATTTTACCAAGTCCGATTAAACCTACATTCAACATATTAACACCTCTATAAGTGAATACCAATATTTATCATTATCCAGTCAGAAAATACTGCTTATGAAACAGTGCAGCAAATATAAACAACTAAACTCTTGTTATTCCTCTGCGGGAAGATTCTTCTATAAAATTTCTAAAAGTAACAATTTCATTAAACTGTTCTAATTCTTTTAATTTTTCTTTTGCAGCATCTAATGTATATGACCTGTCAAGAAATATTTTTAAAGCACGAGCAAGCTCTCGTCTAGCTTCGCTTGATACTCCACGCCTTTTTAAACCAACCACATTAAGCCCTGCAATTCTGCCTTTAACTGGGTTTGCTGCAATACAGTATGGCGGCACATCTAATGAAATATGGCTCATACCTGCAACCATAGCCATTGTGCCAACATGAACACCTTGATGTATTCCTGCATAGCCAGAAATTAATACATAGTCATCAATATGAACATGACCTGGTATCATAGATGCTACAAGTGTAACATTATTTCCAAATTTACAGTCGTGTCCAATATGTGATAAAGCCATAATCATACAGCCATTGCCTATCACTGTTTTCCAGTCTTCTTTTGTGGTGGCTCTGTGAATTGGAGCAAATTCTCTAATTAGACAGTCTGTGCCTATGATTAGTTTTGTATCTTCATTTTTAAAGGAATAATCCTGCGGTGCACCACCCACATGTGCATTTGGAGATAAAATAGTTCTGTCCCCTATCTCTGTATGACATTCTACTATTGCATTCATACCTATTTTTACATTTTCACCTATTACACAATGTGGTCCAACATAAGCATTTCTGCCTATCTCTGCACTTTCTGCTACTATTGCACTTTTATGCACTTCTGCACTTGGGTGTATTGCCATATATTCCCCCTGATTTACTTTAAGGCTGCAGATAATTCAGCTTTTACAGCTAATTTATCATCAACTTTTGCAAAAACATTAAACCACCAGATACCCATTTTCTGCTTAACAAATTCTGCTTCCAGTATAAGTCTGTCCCCCGGTCTTACAGGGTGTGAAAATTTAACATTATTTATACCTGTAAATAATGTTTTAAGTCCTTCTTTATATGTGCCGTCTTCTTTCATTTTTAAAATTCCAAATATACCAGAAATCTGAGCAAGGGCTTCTATAATTAATACTCCCGGCATAACAGGAAAATCTGGAAAATGACCATTAAAAAATTCTTCATTTACTGTCACATTTTTATAACCAGTTATCTTATTATCAGTTATTTCTGTAACTCTATCCACAAGTAAAAATGGATACCTGTGAGGAAGTATTTGCTTTATTTCATCTATTTCTATTATTCTATTTGTCAAGATTCTTAACCCTCCGTTTTAATTCAGGCAGCTCCTGAAAAACTGCATGAGATTTCGCAAACCTGCCAAACTCCATACAAGGTGTGCCAAGATACATACCTTTTTTTTCAATACTTGCTGGCACTCCACTTTGACCGCCAAACATTGAGCCTGAGGCTATTGTAATATGGTCTGCAAAACCAACCTGACCACCTGCTATAATAAAATCTCCAGCTTTAATACTGCCGCTGAAACCAACCTGACTTGCAATTAAACATGCTTTACCAAGATGAGTGTTATGACCAACCATAACTAAATCATCAAGTTTTGTTCCAAAACCTATCTCTGTAGAGCCAATTGTTGCCCTGTCTATGCAGGCATTTGCACCAATTTCTACAAAATCATGCAGTATAACAGTGCCTTTTTGTGGAATTTTTATAGGATTTTCGTCAGGTATAAACCCAAAGCCATCTGCACCAATAACTGCTCCTGCATGAATAATTACATTATTTCCAATAGTAATATTTTCATACAAAGTAACATTGCCATATATTATGCAGTTTTCGCCTATTGTAACATCATCACCAATAACTACATTAGGATAAATTTTTGTATTTTTACCTATACGAACATTTTTACCAATTGATACGAAATTATCAATATGACATGGTTCTGCAATAACTGCACTTTCATCTAATGCTGCAAATTTTGAAATATACTGCTTAACCTGCTCTGCTGGATAAATATATGACAAGATTTTAACAAGTGCAGGTCTTGCATCTTTAACAATAATTAAAGGCTTATCTGTTTCAATATTTAAGCCTTCTGTTACAATATATGCTGATGCTGCACCTTCTTTTGCATATTTAAGATACTGTTTTGAAGAAATAATACATATTGAGCCGCTTTCCTGATTTTCTGGAGTGCAGAAACCAGTAATTTCAATATCTTCTCCCTGCAAAGAGCCGCCTAATAAAGTGGCTATATTAGAAAGTTTAACTTTTATATTATGATGTGCCATGAAAAGCTTACCTTTTATTTAGTTCCTTTTTTTGACCATTTAATATCAAATCTTGAAATTATATCACTTGTAATATCTACTGACTGGTTTGCATAAGCCATAATATCTGGACGCTTAATGAAAATAATATCATATCCCTTTTCTTTTGCATAGTCAGATATAACTGGGTCTAATTCTTTAAAAAGTTCATCAAGTTTAATAGCCTGTTTAGTTTGCAATTCTGTCTGTAAATCTTTTTGCAGCCTTTCAAGTTCAACACTTTTTTTGTTTAATTCAATGTTTTTATCTTGAAGAGCTGCTGTAGAAAGTGATGCTTTCTGTTTATTAATACTATCTGCCAGCTTTTTAACTTCTGCATCTTTTGACTGTAATTTTTTAACAGCTCCTTCTTCTAATGCTTTTAATTCTTCAACAGCTTTCATACCTGCCTTTGACTGTAATGTAACTGCCTGCATATCAATAACAGCTGTCTTTCCCTGTGCTAAAACAGTATTAGCTGCTAAAAAGCAAAATAAAACTACTAATAATAAAGATTTTTTCATTGTAATCTCCTATTTTTTGTATTCTAATCTATTTATTTTTATTAAATATTTCTAATAGTTATAGCATAAATCTTCAACACAGGCAAGTTTTTAAGAAAATTAATTTTATTAATTATCTTAGAATGTTCCACCAATAGAAAATTCAAATTTATATGGCTGTGAAGTATCATGGGCTTCTCTATTAAGTTTATAACCCCATTCTATCCTAAAAGGTCCCATAGGTGTAACCCACCTTAAACCTACACCCGCAGTAAAAAGCGGCATTTTGCCAAAATAATTTTCAGTTTTAGTATCTACTGCCTGTCCCATATCTACAAATATTACACCTTTTAACTTAATATCCTGTTTAATAGGGAAAATAAACTCTGCATTTACTTGATAATATGCATCGCCGCCATATCTGTGACCATCTCTGTCAATAGGGCTTATATCACCATAATCATATCCGCGGACACTGTTAATACCACCAAGACGGAACCTTTCGTCTATAGGTAAAGGCACTCCATCTTTAATAGATGTGATATAGCCAGCTTCGCCATGCAGCATAAAGCCAAGTGCACCATTTAAAGCCACAGGAAAATACTGAGTAGTTTCTGCACCTATTTTAAAGAACTGAGCATCACCACCTAAAAAACTGCCTGCAAAATCAAAGTAAAGCTGGCTTTTATTTCCTCTTGTAGGGTCCATTGGATTATCAAGACTGTTCCACATAATAGATGGAGAAAAACTGTGTGTTTCAAGCATACCCTGCTGCTGTCTTACATAGTAAGATGCATCGTCCTGTATATCAAATATATCTACTGTATAAATAGAAAATCTATAATTCATAAAAAGTCTGCGTTTTATAATAGAATGCCCTAAACGCAATGCTCCACCAATAGAACGCCTGCTGTATTCATACCATTCCCTTTCAAGAGAAAATAAATCAATACCAGCTGACACTGGCCAGTCAAAAAGCCATGGGTCTGTATAGCTGAAATAAAAGTCCATTCTTTCCTGAGATATTTCTGCTCTTAATGAAAGAGAATGTCCCCATCCCATAAAGTTATTACGGGATAACTGCACCATACCTAAAAGACCATCTATTGTTGAATAAGCTGCACCTAAACTAAATGTGCCTGTGGACTGCTCTTTTACTGTTACATCTAAATCTACCACATCTTTTGTAACATTTCTTTCAGCTATCTGCACATTTTCAAAATAGCCAGTTCCCATTGTATTAGCTTTTGCTTCACGGATAAGACGGCTGTTATAAAGAGCCCCTTCCATCTGGTCTATCTGCCGTCTTATTACACGGTCATTTGTAACGGTATTGCCCTTAATATTTATTCTGCCAATATGAACAAGGAAACTTTCTTCCACTTTATATGTAATATCAACTTCTTTTGTTTCATCATCAAGGTTAATTACAGGCTCCACATTGGCATAAGCATAACCAATAGATGTATATGCTTCTGTAAGTTTTGCAATATCTTCCTGATACTGTCTAATATTAAACACATCTTTTGGCTTTAATTTAATATATGCTGAAAGCTCTTCCTTTGAAAGTTTTTCATTACCCATAAGGTCTACAGAGCGGACAAAATACTGGTCGTTTTCCTGCACTCTGAAATAAAGGCTTGCTCTATCTGGAGCATCTTTTTCATAAACTAATTCAGGATGACCAACAGATACTTTTGCATAACCTTTTTCAAGATAGAGCATTCTTATTAATTCTCTATCTGCATCCATCATTTCCTGTGATATTTTACCACTGCTTGTAATAAAAGACCAGAAGCCACGCTCTTTTGTTGGAATAGCTGCAATTATTGCATCTCGTGTTATATTATCATTGCCATATATATAAATATTATAAATTTTCGCCTTTGGTTTTTCTTCTATATCAAAATAAATATCAACACTGTTTACTGTTCTTGGCTCTATTCTAAAATTTACCTTAGTGCCATATCTATTTTCTTCTTCATATACTGTTTTGATTTTTGTTAGAGCTTTTTCAAGACTTGCAAAACTTAATACTGAACCAGTTTTAAATGGAAAATCTTCCTTTAACTTAGAATTTTTTACTTCCTTATTACCCTTAAATATAATACTTCCAACAATAGGCATTTCTTCAAGAATATATGTTAAAACAAATTTATCACCATCAACAGATAAATCACCATCTATATTTAAAAAAAGACCTGTGCCATATAATTTTTTTATGCTTTCATTAAATTCTTTAATATCAAACTCGTTACCAGCTTTTATAAGGTATGGAGTAATTCTTGTATCAGGAATTCGTTTATTTCCTTCAAAACGAACTTCATCTATAACAGCAGCATAAATATTATTTATATTAAAAGATATTATTGCAATAACAGCTGTAAAAAAAATAAGCCATATTCTTTTCGTCATTATAATTATTGCTCCAGTAAGTTTAAAATTTCTTTTATTCGCACATGCTTTGCTCTTGATAAACTTTTATTTGCAACAAGGCGTGCAGTTGATTCCATAATAGTTTCCACTTCACAAAGGCCATTTTTCCGCATTGTTTCTCCAGTTGATACTAAGTCCACAATCAAATCAGAAAGACCTGCAATTGGTGCAAGCTCTATTGAGCCGTAAAGTTTAATAATATCTACCATAATACCTTTTTTAGCAAAATACTCTTTTGTTATATGTGGATATTTTGTAGCTATTTTCATATTCTGCCTGTAAGAATTATCTCTGCCTGCAATGCCTGCAGAACAAAGCCTGCAAAAGCCAAAACCTAAATCCATAAACTCATAAAGAGGGCTTTTGCTTTCTGCAAGCACATCTTTTCCTGCAACACCAAAATCAGCAGCCCCATATTCTACATAAGCAGGTATATCAGTATTTCTAATTAATAAAAAACTTATATCATTTTCTTCATCTGTAAAAATAAGCTTTCTGGAATCAAAATCCACAACATCATCTCTACAAATACCTTTTTTTATAAATAATTCAAGAGTTTCTTCCGCAAGTCTGCCTTTTGGCAGTGCTACTCGTATTGTATTACTCATTATCTTCTGTCCTGACTATTTTTGCACCAAGGCTGTTAAGTTTCTTTTCAAAACCTTCATAACCCCTGTCTAAATGATATATTCTATGCACTGAGCTTGTATGGTCTGCCATAAGTGCAGCTATAACAAGCCCTGCACTGGCTCTTAAATCAGATGCCATAACTGGTGCACCACTGAAAGCTGTCACACCTTTTACTACTGCATTTGAATCATTTAATGATATATCTGCTCCCATTCTTTTAAGCTCTGGAACATGCATAAATCTGTTTTCAAAAATAGACTCATTTATAACTGATACCCCGTCACTTTTAAGCATTACTGCCATAAATTGAGCCTGCATATCAGTTGGAAAAGCAGGATATGGTGCTGTCTGCACATTTACTGCTTTTATTTTACCATTCATTTTTGCATTAATTGTTTCATTATCAATAATATTTACTTCAAGACCTGCAAGGCGAAGTTTTTCTATTACAGCATCAAGAGCATATACAGGACATTTTTTTAATGTAATATCGCCGCCTGCACCTGCTACAGCACATAAAAATGTGCCTGCTTCAATTCTATCTGCCATAACTTGATGGTCTGCACTGTGGAGGTTAGAAACTCCATGTATAGTAATTGTATTTGTTCCATCACCTTCAATTTCAGCACCCATTTTACGAAGAAAATCTGCTAAATCCTGCACTTCTGGCTCTTGTGCAGCATTTTTTAATATTGTTGTTCCTTCAGCTATTGCTGCCGCCATCATAATATTTTCTGTGCCTGTAACTGTTACTTTATCAAATATTATTTCTATGCCTGTTAATTTTTCACATTCAGCAAATATATAACCATCTTTTACTTCTATTTTTGCACCCATTTTTTCAAGAGCTGCAATATGCAAATCAACTGGTCTTTCTCCAATTGCACATCCTCCGGGAAGTGATACTTTTGCTTTGCCTTTTTTTGCAAGCAGCGGACCTAATACTAAAATAGATGCACGCATTGTTTTCACAAGCTCATAAGGTGCTTCAAAATCTTCTGTATCATTATTTATTAAAACAGCACTGTTATTTTCAAAACTGGACTCTATACCAGCATTTTTAAGAAGTTTAAACATTGTGTTTATATCTCTTAAAGCTGGAATATTGCTTATATGGTATCTGCCTGCTGCTAAAATAGTTGCAGCAAGAATAGGCAGTGATGAATTTTTTGCACCGCTTATTACCACCTCGCCATGTAATGCTGGACAGCTTTCTATAATCAGTTTTTCCATTAAATACCTCTTTTACTGTTTTTAACTACAATTACTCTGTCATTATTAATGTAATCTTTCACACACTCTGCATAAAGGTTACATTCAGCAGCATAATCACAAATACTGCCTGCCTGATATGCCCCTATTTCAAAAAATATTATTCCGTTACTTTTACACAAATTTTCAAAATTACTCAATATTTTTTTATAAAAAATCAGCCCATTATCATCTGCAACTAAGGCATGATAAGGCTCTTTTTTTACTTCTTCCTGCAATAAATCATATTCATTTTCTGATATATATGGAGGATTGCAGACTACTATATCATATTTTTGTTTAGTAGTATAGTTTAATATATCACTGCATACAAATTCTATATTTTTTGTAATATTAAATTTATCTGCATTTTGTTTTGATACTTCAAGTGCTTTATCATCTATATCTAAAAGTGTTAAAAAAGATATATTAAGCTCCTGCATTAAAGTTAAACCTATTGCTCCGCTTCCAGAACATATATCTATAAGCTCTATATTTTCTGCCCGTCTGTATCTTTTAATTACTTCTTCAATTAATATCTCAGTTTCTACCCGCGGTATAAGAGTGTTATGGTTTATAATAAACTCTCTGCCGTAAAACTCACGCCTGCCTGTTATATATGCAGCAGGCTCTCTTTTTTCAAGAAGCGATAATACATATTCTGCCTTTTCATTATCTATTTCTTTATTATGAGCATACTTTGCCTTAGAATAATCTATACCAAGCATAAAGGATATTAAATCATAAACTTGAGAAACAGGCAGATTATATTTTTCTGCCCTTTTTATAAAGCTTTTGACAATCAATATTATAATCCAGCACTTTTTAATCTTTCAGCCTGATCATAAGATGCCAATGCTTCTAAAATATCTTCCAGTTCGCCTTCCATAACTTTATCAAGGCTGTATACTGTTAAATTTATCCTGTGGTCTGTAAGCCTGTTTTGTGGAAAGTTATATGTTCTTATTCTTTCAGAGCGGTCTCCTGAGCCAACCTGAAGTCTTCTTTCTTCAGAACGCTCATTTTCTGCTTTCCTGATTTCTTCTTCTAAAAGTCTTGACTTCAATAACTTCATAGCCTTTTCTTTATTTTTTATCTGGCTTCTTTCATCCTGACATGTAACCACTATATTTGTAGGCAGGTGAGTAATACGAACTGCTGAATCAGTAGTATTTACATGCTGACCACCTGCACCACCTGAGCGGTATACATCAATACGCAAATCTTTTGGTTCAATCTGCACTTCCACATCATCTGCTTCAGGAAGAACTGCAACAGTGCATGCAGAAGTATGTATTCTGCCGGAAGATTCTGTATCTGGAATACGCTGCACACGATGACCGCCGCTTTCATATTTTAACTTGCTGTATACAGATTTGCCACGAATTGCAGCAATTATCTCTTTATAACCGCCAACACCTGTTTCATTCATTTCAACAATTTCAAATTTCCATCTATTAAGCTCTGCATATCTTGTATACATTCTAAAAAGATTTGCAGCAAAAAGTGATGCTTCATCGCCGCCTGTGCCTGCCCTTATTTCAAGATATATGTTTTTATCTGCATAAGGGTCTTTTGGTAAAAGAAGAAGTTTTAATTCATGCTCTAAAGCAGGAATAGTCTCTTTTGATTCCTCTATTTCCATTTCTGCAAGCTCTTTTAATTCTTTATCATCACCTTTTAATATTTCATAAGCATCTTCTAATGACTGCTTTACTTCTCTTAATCTTAAAAAAGTTTCTACAATAGGTCGTTTTTCTGCATGCTCTTTTGAATATTTTGCAAAAGCATTCTGGTCTTTTAATATTTCAGGGTCAGAAAGTATGGCAGTTAATTCGTCATACCGTGCAGCTACTTCCTCTAATTTATCATACATATTCTTTTATCTCCTAATATTAATTACAATATTCCACATTTTCAGGCTTTTGATATGTTTCATCATCATCTTTTCTTAAAGCCTCTTTAATAGATACAATAGCAACTTCAAGCATGGAATCATCTGGCTCTCTTGTAGTAATATGTTGAAGCCAAAGCCCCGGTGCTATTAATATTTTTACTATAAAATTATCTGCATACCTGCCGCTTAATTTAAGTATTTCATAGCTAATGCCTGCTATAAGCGGCATAAAAATAATCCGTGAAGAAAGTTTTATTAAAAAATGAGAATCTTTTGGGATTAATGAAAATACAAAAATAGAAACAATTAACACAATAAGCAGAAAACTTGTGCCACATCTTGGGTGAAATCTACTCATTTTTCTTGCATTTTCAATTGTTAACTCCTGACCCTGTTCATAAGTAAATATGCACTTATGTTCTGCTCCGTGATAAGAAAAAACTCTTTTTATATCTTTCATTTGAGATATTATTAACAAATAAAGCACAAAAAATATTATTCTTATAACACCGTCTACAAAATTAAACACTAAAAAAGAATGCTCAACAATAGGAAACAGTTTTTTAGATAATTCAGTAAGCTGTAACGGAAGATATAAAAATAATAATATACCTAAAAGCAAACCTAAACCCATTGAAAAAAAAGTTTCTAATTTAGATGATTGACCCTCTTTTTCAAATTCATCAGGCATTGCTTTCTCTGCTGAAAAATTCAATGCTTTTATTCCTAATACTAATGCATCATAAAGACCTATTAATCCACGAAGAATAGGTTTCTTTAATATTTTATTGGAATCAAGCTTTATATCATCTCTTTTAACTGCAATTATGCCATTAGGCTGGCGGACAGCTATAACAAACTTATTCGGTGCTCTCATCATAACACCTTCTATGACAGCCTGCCCTCCTATATTTTTCTTTTTTTCACTCATTTTACTCACCTTTTTATTATTTCATTAAAATATACTACTTTTTTTAAATTTCTTAAAAATCTGCTTTAAATATTAGTTGAATTAATACAATAATAAATACCTTTTTTACAAAAAGACACTTTTTCTTCAAGAATAATAATATGAAATATATAAGGGACGCTAATGTTTTTTAAGAGCAGCTATACGCTTGCGAACAAGTGCAGCCTGACCGCAGGTAAATTTTCCTTCCGTGCAGCCTTTATTACAACAGCCGGGACCTGCTTTTTCAAATACAGCAGGTGCTGTATCATAACATAAAGCAAGCATTTTATCAGAAAGCTCTCTTATTTCCCACTGAGCTCTGTTACATAACCTTAATGCAAAAAAATGTAAAAGCTCTCTTGCATTCATTGTAACAATAATTTTTGTTTCACATGCATTAGGCAGCACATACCTTGCATCTTCTGATGGAATATCAAGGGCAGAAAGTTTATTATAACATTCTGCTATCTGGCTCATAGCATTATTAAAAATTTCAAGAGCTTCACTGTTATTCTTAATAGTGTGCGGTATAATATATGGAAATTCAGCTCCTGCTTTAACATAACGCTGAGATTTCTGTGAATAGCTTGCAAGCCTGTGGCGGACAAGCTGATGAGTTAATGCACGAGATACACCCTCTATGCCAAATGAAAAGGAAATATGCTCAAAAACAGAAAAATGACCCATACCAATTAATTTTTGTATAAAATCAGTCTGCTCCGCACTAGACACTTTTTTCTGCAAATCAGAAAGCTCTGCTCCAGAGTAGCAAAGTTTAGCTGCCAGTGCTGCTATCATTTCTGGCTCTGCATTATGCTGCAAGAGTTCTACTTTTAATTCTGTATTTTTTTGCATTTAATTTCCTGCTTAATACTAATGAATATAAATACAGCCTATAAATATTATAAGCTGTAATTATATAAAATAAACTATTTTTTGCCTTTTTTATCTGCTTGTTTTTGTGCCTGTTCGTATTTACGCATAAATTTTTCAACTCTGCCGGCAGTATCAACAAATTTTTGTTTGCCTGTGTAAAATGGGTGGCAGTTAGAGCAGATTGCAATAGATGTTTTAGTAGTAGTAGAACGAGTTTTATGCTCTGCTCCGCATGCACATTTAAATACTACTTCATGATAATCTGGATGAATTCCTTGTTTCATTATTAGGGCTCCTTATTATATTTGACGGTTTCTGACCGTCATAGTCCTTTATAAAGTAGATACTCATATCACAATATAATATAAAATTCAAGATATTTTTTTAATATTCTCACTTTTCAGTATCACAGTAAAGTATCTTTATGATTTTTTTAGTAAATCCATGTATATAATTTAGATTTTTCGCTTTATTTATCCTTTATTAAAAAATACTTTCCAGCTGCGAACTTTTCATTCCATCACTGCTTGATCAGAAAGTCCTTGCGTCGCACAATATACTCCCCTTGAATTTAAAAAATAACACTTGGTCACAGTAAATGCTCCAGTCGCTTACTTTCAGACGGCTTGTTCTGATCCTGTTTCCGTATCACATATATAATTATAGATTTTTCGCCTTTAAAAATTAGGCTCAAAATGACAATATGTGAATTATTGTGATAATTATATATAGTTCAACACAATAACTATGAGTATAAAACAACTTATTAATGATAGTAGCTGTTGCGATTATGTTATACTGAGCCTGAAAGGCGAAGTAACTAAAAAGATAAGACAATTTAAATATATTATACTATACTGCAATATATATAATTTAGATTTTTCGCCCATAAATCAGGCTCAAAATTACTGCTGCATAAAATTTTTAGATAAATCCATATTATTATTTGCAAGCATCATAATAATAATAGGAAAAATAACCATTAAATAATAAGTATATCTAAAATAAATTATAGGACCTAACAATAATGTAGCTGCATAGCATAAGGGGATAAGTAGTATAAAAGCATTCTTATATACTTTTTTATATATAAAATAAATAAATGCAAAAACCAGAATATAAAATAATATACTTTGATTAACTAAAATAAATGCTGACATTGAATTATTTTGTTTTACAAAACTCTGTGTTTTTGACAAATAAGAACTTAGTAACTTATTTTTATGTTTATAATAATCTGATTTGCTGGCATTTATAAATTTATTATTTGGAATTACTATATGCAGTCCTTCAAACCATAAACTATTATTAAAAGGATATAAAAATGCACTTGACATAATTAAAAATGAATTTAAATAGCTGGCAGTATATTTTAAACCAAGATACATATAACCTGTTATAAATTCTTTTGTCTTAAAAAAGTGTGAATTTGTGTAGTCTTTTACATTATCAGCTCTTTTTGGCAGATAATTATTCAAATCATTTTTATTTTTTACAATTTTTTCAATAAATTTAATTTCATCTGCATTTAATGTATCTTTATGATATTTATAAACTCTTGCAAGCTGTTGTATAGGCATAGACATACTTTCTCTAAATTCACCTTTATTTGCACCTGTTATTTTAATAATTGCAGTATTTAAAAGTATATATCCAATAAAAATACCTGCAAATGATACAAATATATATTTTCTATACCTTTTTGCAAACAGTAACATAATTGGCATAACAATAATAAATCCATAAATAACATTATTCCTTGAAAGGCATAGTATAATTCCTATAATAATAAGCTGTATAAAATATTTTTTCTGCCCTTTTAGCTCTATATTTTCAACTAATTCTATTATTTTAACAATAAATAATATTAAAAAAAATATAAATAATATTCCTTTTTCAACTATAATGGATATTACAGGATTAACAGGATATAATGCAGCAAATAATATTAAAAATACAACTGTCATTTTATTTACATTATATATCTTATTTAATTTATTTATCATATAAGCATAAATAAAAGATAACGGTATCATTTGAAAAATAATTATAAATAAAGCTATACTTAATATACCGTTATTTGATATTTTATAATATATGTATATAAAATACATATATAATGTAGTTAGTATAGGATGATGAGTATTAAATCTGCCTGTAAATAACTGAGATATTTGCGAACCTGCATCCCAATATAAATATCCGGGATACAGTAAAATAAAATACGGCAGCCAGCAAATAAAAATAAAAAGCCATATTTTATATATAGAATTAAACATTTTTGGCATTTCTGTATATGAACTATTTTGGTTTATATAATTATTATACATTTTTGGGATTTGAATATAGATAAAAAATATGCAGCTTGAAAATAAAAACCATATAGCTGGAATATATATCATTGAGTTTGTAAAGTCATTAAGTGTAAAATCTAACACTTCAGCATACCTTTCACCTTTTACAGCTCCTTCATAATATGCTCCAAGCACTGCAGCAAATGCAAAATATAAACCCACTATTAAAGATATTATAAGTAATCTTCTATCTATTCCATTTTTTAATAAATTTACTGCATAATTAATCAATAAATAAACTGCTGCAATAATAAATATGAATGTCATATTCATATAAAATTCTGATTCTATATGCTTTAAACGATAAAAATATTTTAATGAATACAATGTATATATTGTTAATATTATTTTTAAAATTAATAAATTATTTGCTTTAAAAAACATTTTCATTAAATTCTGCCCCTGTTTTTAAATGTCCACAGTTTTTGACCTGCAAAGTTCAGCAATGTAAAAATAATTTGAGCAAATAATATTGCTGTCTGCTCTATAATACTTACTGATAAATCAAAATTTAATGCAGTAAAAATATATAAAAATAATTTATGAGATAGTGTAAATGATACAATATAACTTAATAATATAATTGTAAAAAATTTCACCATTGATGAAAATATTTTACAATTTGATGAAAATGTAATCCTTCTATTTAAGAAAAACCCCAGCACTGCTGCACTAAATGTGCCTGTAAATGAAGATATATAATACCCTGAATGCAGCAAATTATACATTGAATAAGTTAATATCATTGCAAAAAGGGTATTAAAAAAACCTATTAAAAGAAAAATCATAAATTCTTTATTCATAAAGAAATAAATAATATTACTTATAAAATTCATTATTTATTTCCTTTTTTTAATGTATTAACCATATTTAAAAATATTTCAAACTGCTGCCTTCCATTCTTTCGCACACTGTCTAGTATTAATGATGCACTAAATGATAGTGCACTTACTACAAATAATGCTGTTGATACTATTAATGATGGAAATTTTGGTACAATACCTGTTTTGGTATAATCTATAAATACTGGAATAAAAAATACAACTGACAATATTAAAAATAACAAAGCAAATAATGAAAAAAATTGAAATGGTTTATATAAGCGATATAAATTAAATATCATCATAATTACTTTAAAACCATCTTTATATGTATTTAATTTTGACTGGCTGCCCTCTGGTCTATCTCTATATTGGATAGGTATTGATTTTATAGAAAAGTTTTTATCAAGTGCATGAATGGTCATTTCTGTTTCTATTTCAAAGCCTTGCGATAATACTGGAAATGTTTTTACAAATTCATAACTGAACCCTCTGTATCCAGTCATTATATCCTTAATATTACTTTTAAAAAATTTATTTATAAGATTTTTTACAAGCACATTACCAGAATTATGAAACAGACGCTTATTTTCTGTAAAATATGTAGAAGATAATCTATCTCCTATTACTAAATCCCCCCCCCCGTTTTCAGTAACTGCAAATACTAATTCTGGAGCAGCTTCTGCCGGATATGTATCATCACCATCTACTAAAATATAACATTCTGCATCTATATCACGAAACATACTTCTCATCACATTGCCTTTACCCTGCTTTCTTTCATACCTTACAATAGCTCCATGTTCTTTTGCTATATCTGCAGTTTTATCTGTAGAATTATTATCATAAACATAAATAACTGCTTCAGGTAAATGTGTTTTAAAATCTTTTACAACTTTACCAATATTCAATTCTTCATTATAACAAGGAATTAAAACTGCAACCTTATCCATAAGAGACCTCCATTTATTAATATAAAATTATTGATACAATATTGCATATATCTTTTTCTATTGCAATAAATTTACTATTTTTAATTTATTTTAAAATTAACTGCCAAGTTTTTTTACTTTTGATGATGCCTGTTTTTTCATATTTTCAGGTGATGAGCTGTTATTGATAATATATTTATACATTTCCACAGCATCACTGTTTTTACCCTGCTCTTCAAAACAAAGAGCAGCATAATAAGCTGAACTTACATCAGCAGGATTTACAGCCATTGCATCTTTATAAAATTGGACAGCAGCATCATACTGACCCTGTGATTGTGAATAGTAACCATTGGCAAATAAAATATATGATGATTTTTCTAATGTGTTTGCATACTGCAATAATTTACTGCTTTCAAGAAAATATTTAGAATTAACCATACGGACAGCCAGTGAGCTGATTAATTTAGCATCTGTCATTCCGTTTCTCACTACCACTTGAAATGCCATATTAGGATTTTTTAACTCTAAATACATATTTGCAATATTTGCTGATAATACATCATTTTTATTCAAAGCAAGAGCATTTGTATAATATTCTATAGCTCTTTCATACTGACCTTCATTTTTAGCTTTATTACCTGTTGTTACATACTGGTTATATAATGAAATTGTGCTTGCTGAAACTGTGCCTGACGGGTCTTTTGTTTTAATAGCTTTCACTTCTGCTATTTCTATTTTATCTGCATAATCTTTTATACTGCTTTTATTAAGCGATGAATTTTGATTATTAACTGCATAATTTTCTTGAATTGCCTGAGCATTTTTTTCAGCTCGTGCTTTTTCTTCATCTACCTGTTTTTGGGTGTATTCATTAGCTTTTTTAATATTTTCCTGACTGATTTCTGCAAAATTTACTTTACTTCCATTTTCAGCTTTATCATTAGATGAAATATTTTGTTTTTCTGCTGCAGGTTTATTATTTTGTTTAGTATTAACAGCAGGTGATAAATTACTTTGTGCAGGCTTTTCAGTAATCTCATTATTTACTGGTGCAGACTGTGGTGTAACAATAAAAAGCTGATTTGCAGGAATAATATTAACAGGATCCTGTTTTACCTGTGTTTTAGTGTTTTCTTTTTTTACATTACTCTCTTGATGGCTGTCAGGCATAGATACCATTTGAGCTTGAGTCTGCCTGCCCTGCATATCATTAAAAGGCTGAGTATCTGTATTATTATTACCCTGCATATTTTGATCAGGAGCAGGTTTCTTATTTATATCAGCTGATACTGCTGTCTGCTTTTGCTGATTATTTTGGAGATCAGGATTATATGGCTTACCAAGAGATTTTACATTATTACTACTATTTACTGCCTGTGCAGACTGCTGATTATTTGAAACAATACCTGCATGTTTAATAAGTGTATTATCTTCTTTATTAAGAAAATAAATCAAAGCTGCCACAATAACTGCAAATAAAACAACACTTACAGTAACAAAACCTTTTAATGGAGCTTTGTTGCCATTAATATCTTTAATTTCTGCATTTTTGACAAATTCCTGATATTTTTTAGTATTAATAACAGCATTACGCAAAGCAGGAGGTGCCATCATTTTTTCATCATTTTCTTCACTGCCCTGCTCTTTTTTCATTTTATTAAGAGTATCTGTAATAAGACTCATTAATTTTCTCCACATACTAACTTAATCTTGGACTTACTAAAATTTTGTCATAAGTCATTCTGCACCTGATTTTAAAGGCAAATCTAAATTATTTATATTACATTAACACATAATATATTTAAATTATCTCATTTTTTAAATACTTCGCTTATAATTCAGGCTGAATATTAGACATAATTCAGCTTAAATGCTATTGCTGTATTCATTATTTTATTTCCATATAAGATTAATTATATGGATTAATCTAATTTTTTTGGGTAAGTCCATCTTTAATGTAATATATGCAATGCTTATAAATTGCAAGTATTTTATAAGAAAATACACTTATTTTTTACATGATATTAAAAAATGTAGAATACTTTATTTTAAACCGCAGATATGCTGCTCCATAAAAAAAGCCACCTGCATAAGCAAATGGCATAAATATATAAAATTTGATATTTTTATAATACTTCCTGCCCCACTGTATATCTTACAAGAGGAATAATAAAACATATAGGGCAATGATAAAGAATATCGTAAAAGCGGATACCTGCAAACAATTAGCGTTTTGAGTATTGGTCGCTTTTTCTTGCTTTTGGTTTCCCATATTTTTTTCTTTCAACCATACGAGAATCCCTTGTCATAAAGCCTGCTTTTTTCATTTCAGAACGAAATTCTGGGTTAAATTGTTCTAAAGCTCTTGCAAGACCATGACGAACTGCACCAGCCTGACCTGATTTACCACCACCTGCTACTGTAATATATAAATCAAATTTACCTTCTTGATTTAATAAAGCAAGTGGCTGTAAAACTATTTGACGAAGTGTCATACGCTCAAAGTATTCTTCAAGTGTTTTATTATTGATTTTAATATCACCTTTTCCCGGTTTGATAAAAACACGAGAAACTGATGTTTTTCTTCTACCTGTTCCGTAGTTATAGTTAGACATATTTAAACTCCTCCTACATATCTACTTTTACAGGCATTTGAGCTGCATGAGGATGCTCTGCACCTGCATAAATTTTTAATTTTTTTATCATTTTACGACCAAGAGTAGTTTTAGGAAGCATTCTTTCCACTGCAAGACGAAGAACTTCTTCTGGTTTTCTATCCATCATTTCAGCATAAGAGCGTTCTTTAATACCACCAAGATAGCCTGTGTGCCAGTAATATTTTTTATCTTTTGGTTTAAATTTACCTGTTGTAGCAATTTTTTCAGCATTAACAACAACAACAAAATCACCAGTATCTATAGATGGTGTATAGATAGGTTTGTTTTTTCCCATAAGGGTCATAGCAATTTTAGAAGCCAGTCTGCCTAATATAACATTTTCTGCATCATAAAGATACCATTTTTGTTCAAAGGAACCCGGCTTAGCCCATGTTGATTTCATAATTTATAAATCCTCATTCATTCGTTAGATTTTTTTAAATAAAATATTAAACATTGTCAAGAGAAAACATTAAATTTTCCCTTATTTTCCTAATACAATATTAGAAACCTTTTTTTCTTTCTCTAATGCGAGTAGCTTTACCGCGTAATGCACGGAGATAGAAAAGTTTAGCCCTGCGAACACGACCACTTCTTTTAAGCTCAATGCTGTCTATTCTTGGTGAATATAATGGGAAAGTTCTTTCTACACCAACATCACCAACAACTTTACGAACTGTAAAAGTGCTGCCTACTCCTCCTCTATGGATTTTGATAACAACGCCTTCATAAGGCTGAACACGCTCTTTGTTACCTTCTACGATGCGGAAGTTCACACGAACAGTATCGCCTGAGCGGAACGATGGCACAACTTTCGCCATATATTCTGACTCAACCGCCTCGATGATTTTGTTTTTCATTTTATTCCTCCTGAAATATCTTATATTTCTGTAATTCTATCAAGAAGTATTGCAACAGCACTGCGGACTGATAAATGGTTGAACTCTCCAACTCCCTCTATAGGTTCCACAATATAGTCTGCTGTTTCAAGCACTTCATCAGCAAAACCCCAGCCTGTTCCAAATATTAATAAAACTGGCTGCTGTTCAGCTTGCACACCTAACTGCCTTGCTGTAATTGTTGCCTTGTTTGCTTTGGCAGTTGTTGCCACAATTAATGGACGCTGTTTATGGCGTTTTTCAATATCAAGTAAGCTTTCAGAAAAACTTTCCTTTAGCTCAGTATGAGCAAAAGCCTCCATTCTATTAGGGTTATAGGTAGAGCCAAAACCATTCATCCAGTGTTTTATAACTCTTGATGCTATCTCCCTTTGAGCTTTAATTGGTGTTACTACATAATACTTTTCTACACTGTATGTTCTACAGCTGCGGGAAATATCGTGCAAGTCTAAATTTGTTACAGCTGTTGCAACTATATCCCCTTGTTTATCTCTCATTGGATAATGCATTAAAGCAACATTAAGTTTAAGTTTTTTACTTAAACCTCGTTTCTGCTCTGCACATATTTTTTTTCTGCTTTCTATATCTTGCAGAGAAATATCTAATAAATCTGGTCTGTTTCTTCGTGTAATCTCTAAAGCTTTATCCCTGCGCCATTTTAAAATTTCTGCATGGTTGCCCTGAGTAAGCACATCTGGCACCTTTAAGCCTTTATATTCAACTGGGCGTGTATAGTGTGGATACTCAAGCATCCCCGTAGTGAATGATTCATCATCTGCACTTGTTTCATCTCCAAGAACCCCCGGGACTAAACGGGCAATTGAATCTATTACAGTGATTGCAGCAAATTCACCACCGGTGAGTATAAAGTCACCAAGAGACAGCTCCATATCAACAACAAGCTGTCTAACACGCTCATCTACTCCTTCATATCTGCCGCAGATAAATGTTATATTATCATAATCTGTGGCAAATTTTTCAGCTGTCTTTTGATTAAACTTTACACCTCGTGGGTCTAAAAGCACCACAAAGGTATTTGATTTTTCTCTAAGAGCAGCTACGGCTTCACATATAGGCTCAGGCTTCATTACAAGACCTGCTCCACCGCCATATTGATAATCATCAGTAACTAAATGGCGGCCCTCTGCATAATCCCTTAAATTAACAGGATTAATACTGATAATTCCTTTTTCTAAAGCCTTTGATACAACACCTTGCTTGAATACAGCATCTATCATTTCAGGAAAAATAGTTATTACATTATAAGTCTTCATACACTAAACCCTGCTCTGATACAACTATATATTTACTTTCTGTATTTATTTCAAGCACATGGTCTTTATTATTAGATATAAGTGCAAACCTGCCGTCCTGCAATGCTATGCGGAATATATCCACAGAGCCTGATTCCATAACATCTATTAGTCTGCCAATTTCTTTTTTACTTGGCAAGACTACTGGCATATTTTCTATTTCAAACCAGTAAACTTCATCATCATTTGCTTTTGGCAGCATATCTTCTGTAATTGATACATTTAAGCCTTTAAGCTTTGCTGCATCTATTTCAGAATCAATTCCTTTAAGGCGGACAATCAAAAGATTATTATGCTCCCTTATATCTTCAATTTTCAAAGACCTTTTTAACTCGTTTTCATAAGTTAATAATAAAAATTCCATTTGGTCAAAAAGTTCAGGATGGCTTGTATTCGGCTTAATTTTAAGCTCTCCGTCAAGCCCGTATGTTCCTGCTATTCTGCCTATGGAAATAAACTTCATATAATACCTGCTGATAAGTATTACTCAACAATTTCTAAACCGTAGCGTTCGCCTTTACGGGCAGAAGCTGCTGCTAATATAGAACGGATAGATTTTGCTGTTCTTCCCTGTTTGCCAATAACTTTGCCTAAATCGCTTTCAGCAACATAGAGTTTTAATACTTTACCTTTTTCATTTTCCCCTTCTTCAATTTTAACCTGTTCAGGGAATTCTACTATTGATGTAACAATATAATTAACTAATTCTTTCATACTTATTTTCCAGCTTTTACTTTATTTTCTGCAAATTTTTTAATAATGCCTAATTTGCTCATAAGGCTTTTAGCTGTATCAGTTGGGATTGCACCTACTGATAACCATTTTAATGCTTTTTCTTCATCAATTTTGAGTTCAGTCTCATTTGGTAACGGGTTATATGTTCCAATAATTTCAATAAAAGCACCATCCCGTCTTGTTCTTGAATCTGCAACTACTATACGGTAAAAAGGGCGTTTTTTACGACCCATACGCATCAGTCTAATTTTTGTTGCCACTTATGCCTCCTAATTTATATAGACTTAGTCTATTTTTATTTATTTTTATTCTATAATTTCTTTAAAACTTCATACCTTTCATTAATTTTGCCAAATCTTTCATATTCATATCTGGTGTTTTGCCGCCAACTTTGCGGCTTACTTTTTTCATCATTTTATTCATATTAGTAAGCTGGTCAATTAATTTATTTACTTCATTAACAGAAACACCAGCACCGCGGGCAATACGCTTTTTACGGCTGCCATTTAAAGCATCCTGTCTTGTGCGTTCCCTTTTTGTCATACTGTATATAATAGCCTGTGTGCGTTTGATACGGCTTTCATCAATATCTGCACTATTGATTTTTGGAAGACCGGGTATCATTTTTAATATGCTTTCAAGGGAGCCCATTTTATTCATCATAGAAAACTGCTTTAATATATCGTTATAGTCAAGACCTGTTTTTATCTTGCCTGCCATCATTTCAGCTTCTTCTACATCAATAACTTCCTGAGCTCGCTCAACAAGAGAGACAATATCTCCCATACCTAAAATACGAGAAGCCATTCTGTCTGGGTGGAAAAGCTCAAATTCGTCTGGCTTTTCACCTGTGCCTATAAACATTAACGGCTTGCTTGTTGCATATCTGATAGAAAGAGCAGCTCCGCCCCTTGCATCACCATCTGTTTTTGTTAAAATAACACCAGTAATTTCAAGACGATTATTAAACTCTGTTGCAGCATTAACTGCATCCTGACCTGTCATAGCATCTGCAACAAAGAATGTATAATGTGGTGAAACTGCTTTTTTAACATTTTCAACTTCCTGCATAAGCTCTTCATCAATATGCAGCCTGCCTGCAGTATCTACTATTACAATATCTTTTGCAGCTTTTTTTGCATACTCTAAGCCGTCACGGACAATTTTTACTGCATCTTTTGATGATTTATCTGAATATACATCTATATTTAAATTTTTACCTAATACTTCCAGCTGGTCAATAGCTGCAGGTCTGTAAATATCTGCTGCAATTAATAATACATTTTTACCATCTTTGGCAAAATATCTGCCAAGTTTGCCTGCACTTGTAGTTTTACCAGAACCTTGTAAACCTGAAAGCATTATTATTGTAGGTGGTATAGACTGTAATGGAAGTGATGGCTCATAATCTTTGCCACCAAGGATTTCCACAAGATTATCATGGACAATTTTGATAAACTGCTGAGCTGGAGATACACTTTTAATAACAGATTCACCAAGAGCAGCTTCCTGCACTCCTGATATAAATGATTTCACAACTTTATAGTTAACATCCGCTTCCAGTAAAGCCATGCGAACCTGTTTAACAGCTTCTGCAATATTCGCTTCTGAAATGCGAGCTTCCCCTTTTAAACGTTTGAAAACGCCAGAAAGCTTTTCATTTAAATCCGCAAACAAGTTTCAATCTCCTGCGTCCTATTCTTTTGTATGAAAATATCCCTAAAATAATCAGGGATACTTCTTATATATAACTTTAATTGATTTGTCAAGAGAAAAAATAAATTTTGTAATTTTAGATTCTTAACTAACAGGACAAATGTTACACTTTTAGTAAAAAATAAATCTTAACTTAATATAAATCAAGCAATAATTTATTTTCAATAACAATCTCATATGGAGATTTAAAATTTAAGCATGTTTTAGCAGTATTATTATATCTATCTTCATGCTGTTTAAGAGCCTTAATTAATTCATCT
>Ga0209064_1001750_pt1 | contig 30255 bp, 21 predicted proteins | sample Inofromicrocosms_FD_187498 | JGI IMG/M metagenome (GOLD analysis project Ga0209064, IMG submission 187498) | Mouse cecum microbial communities from Vienna, Austria - Inoculum for glucosamine and mucus D2O microcosms (SPAdes) (version 2) | ecosystem: Host-associated > Mammals > Digestive system >... | reverse complement strand
CTTGAATTGCTGTCAATATTTGCAATTGAAGTTATATTTCTGCATGTAGACATACAGAATTATACAATGCAGCAAAGAAGTATTCATTGTATCATAATGGTTTTTATGTGGGCGTTTTTCATTGGTGCTCTCCTGCTTTTTTCAAGGAAGCATTATCATTTTCCAGAAAGGCGAAGCAAAAGGGATAAGATTTCCTCGAAAAGTTGGATCGTAACGCTTGCTTGTTTCATTGGCTGCAAAATTATGACTTTCATTGATTGGCATACATTAAAGATTGTCGGAGAAGCACAGGGTAAAACTGTATTCCAATTTTGCGCGCAATATTTATACTATATATTTGAAGTGCTGCTTGTTATTCTAATCATAATATACGGGCAAAAAGCGATTGAAACTCTGTTGAAAAAAGAAAGCAAGGTTCCTTTTGGCGGTATTATATTGGCTATGACATGGGGAGCGATTCATTTTGTATCAAGAGGGGTAGGTCTTGAAATATGGAACGGAATTTCTACTATGATGTTTTCTGTTCTTAGCGGTGTAATGTATCTAAGATTAAACAGGCAATGTTTGTATAGCTATCTTTTTATTGCTTTAGGTTATTTACTATAACCCCCCATTTATCGAGGATCTAGAGCGTTAAATATGAAAAATTCTTCAGAAAATAAAACTTTTGCGGTTTTTATAATATTAAGCTTTTTAGTTTATATAATGTCCAACGGGGAATGGTGTATTCCGATTTTTGCGTGGATTGTCTGACGCTTATACACAATACCAAAATCTATATCTGCTACAAATTGTAACGGTAACAGGAATTTATGGAATCACTTTTTTAATATATTGGACAGCCGCAATGGTTATATGGATTTGGAACTATAAAAGCAAAAAAGAATACATCAGAAAATATATCATCGTATATGGTTCTGTAATTGGATTGGTATTTGCTTATGGAGTTGTTATGTTTCATTTTGCAGGAAATTCAGATAAAAGTGTTAGGATCGCAGGAGTAACCGTTCCGATTTCAGAGCTGTTAAATAATGATAAAGATATATATTCTACATTTTATACTGATACATTTACTGACGAAAATATTACAAGTACAGGGAAGAAACTATCATCAGTAGCTGATGAACTTTTCTTAAAAACAGAGTTGGAAGCACAAGCAGGTGCAAAGATTGTTTTTTGGTCTGAACTAAATGGAGCGGTTATAAAACAAGATGAAGATATGCTTCTGCAACGAGCGTCGGATATGGCAAAACAAGAAGAAATCTATTTGATCGTTTCGTTACTGGTAAAGACCCCTTATGTGGACTTAAAGGAAAATAAAACGGTAGCATTTAATCCACAAGGAGAACTTATATCAGAATATTTTAAGCATGGACGTTCAATCGGAGAATTGTGCCAAAAAGGAGATGGAATACTAAAAAGTTTTGATACAGAATACGGCAGGCCAAATGAATATAAAGATTCACTTGACCCGTCTCTTTGTGGTATAATCAAACTACCTGTAGTCGTGGAAGGGCCGCAGGGAACGGATATAGCATATGCCGGCATTTCTTTTGCAAAATGCGGGCGTGAAAAAACTACAAGCTAAGGGAAAGGGGCAAGAATTTATGAGCAAAATGGAGGAAATTAAAAAGCTGTGCGAGGAAAAGCAGATCCGGATGATTGATTTCAAAATGACGGATATCGACGGGCGGTGGAGGCATATTACCATTCCGGTAGAGCGATTCGGGGAAAATACCTTTACATACGGTATCGGCTTCGACGGTTCCAATTATGGATATGCGCCTATTGAAAAGAGCGATATGGTATTTTTACCGGATCCGGATACCGCTTATGTGGATCCTTTCGCTACAGTCCCCACGCTGACCATGTGCGGCAATGTTTGTACTATCGGAAAAGGGGAAAACAAACCCTTTGACCAGTATCCCAAAAATGTAAGCCTGCGGGCAGTGGAGTATATGAAGGAAAGTGGAATTGCAGACCGGATGGTAATCGGACCGGAATTTGAATTTTATCTTTTTGACAGCGCCCGTTATGAGGTAAGCCCTCATCAGTGCGGATACAGGATCGACACCAAACAGGCGGACTGGAACAGCAGTCTTGACACGCCGGGAAATAACGGCTATGAAGTGCCTTACAAAGGCGGCTACCATGTGGCGGCGCCCCAGGATGTAGGATATGATCTGAGAAGCCGCATGTGTATGATGATGGAGGACTGGGGAATCAAGGTAAAATACCACCATCATGAGGTAGGCGGACCGGGCCAGATGGAAATAGAAGTAGAACTGGCGGATATGCCTGCAATGGCGGACAATACCATGATCATTAAATACATTATCAAAAATATGGCGGCTCAGGAGGGCAAAACAGCCACCTTCCTGCCAAAGCCAATTTACAAAGAAGCGGGCAACGGTATGCATGTGCATATGCTCCTTTTCAAGGATGGAAAGCCTTTATTCTATGATGAAAACGGTTATTCCGGCCTGAGTAAAACGGCGCACTATTTTATCGGAGGCCTTTTGAAACATATTGCGTCCTTATGTGCATTTACCAATCCCTCTACCAATTCCTTTAAACGTCTGGTGCCGGGATATGAAGCGCCGGTAACCATCGGTTATGCAACCTCCAACCGCAGTGCGGTCATCAGGATTCCTGCATATGCCAAGTCTCCGGAGACCAAGCGTTTTGAGCTGAGAAACCCCGATGCTACGGCTAACCCTTATTATGCCTATGCCGCAATTTTAATGGCAGGCTTAGACGGCATCGAAAACCGGATCGACCCTGCAGAAAACGGTTGGGGACCCTATGACTTCAATCTCTACACCTTATCAGAAGAAGAGCAGAAGAAAATCAAAGGTCTGCCCAAATCCTTAGGCGAAGCCTTAGACGCCCTCGAAGCGGACCATGACTACCTGACCAAAGGCGGCGTATTCCCCCAACGCCTCATAGACGTCTGGGTAGCCCGCAAACGTGATGAATTAAGAGAGATGGAACAAATACCAAATCCGGCGGAGTTTAAGAAGTATTATGACTTGTAATGAAGCAAGCCATGCAAAAATGTATGCGGGAGCCGCCCGTGGGAGCTTGCTCACAAAGGGCGGTTCACGCATACATTTTTATAGGGTGCACGCCCGACATGAAATAAGCTGCCGGCCAGTTACCTGAATTTCAGGAAAAAATCCAATCCGGCAGCTTATGAATGGCATGGCTGTCCGATGCCGATTACCCATATAAAAACTGGCCAACCATTTGAACTTCAGGAAAAACCTCAACCCGGCAGCTCCTAATTTACCCCTTCACAACACCTCTCCCAGAAAGGACCACTCTATGCAATACAAACCCTTCAACTCCGATATTTCCCTCTCCACCTTAGGCATGGGCAACATGCGCCTGCCCGTACAACGTCTCGGAACCAAAATCGACCGTACAAAAGCCCAGGAAATCATAGACTATGCCATGGAGAACGGAGTCAACTACTATGATACCGCATACATATACCACTTTGGAGAGTCAGAAAAATTCCTTGGAGAAGCCCTGAAAAAGTACCCAAGGGAAACCTACCATCTGGCAACCAAATATTATATGATGGCGACGAAAAACTACAAAAAAGTGTTTGAAGAGCAGCTAAGACGCCTTCAAACGAACTATATTGATTTCTACCTGATTCATTGCGTTACAGATGTCACATGGAAACGATATATGAACAGCGGATGCATTGAGTATTTTCTGGAACAGAAAGAAAAAGGCAGAATTAAGTACCTCGGCTTTTCCTCCCATGCGGGAGTAACGGCTTTATCCGCCTTTGCAGATTATACAAAATGGGATTTTGCCCAGATCCAGCTGAATTACTTTGACTGGTTTTACGGAAACACCCGTAAAGAATACAAGGCTTTAGAGGAACGAGGACTTCCCATTATCGTTATGGAGCCTGTCCGGGGCGGAAAACTTGCTTCTTTAAACAAAGAAGCAGAAAAGCTGTTAAAAGAAGCCCACCCTGACTGGAGCATTGCGTCATGGGCACTGCGTTTTGTAAAAAGCCTGCCCCAGGTACAGGTGGTGTTAAGCGGTATGAGCGCCCTATCCCAGATTCAGGACAATGTGGCAACCTTCAAAGAAGAAGGCGGTTTGACGGAAAAAGACAAGGAAATTCTTTTACAGGTTTGCGAGCTGTTTCACGGACAGTTTAAAGTTCCATGCACGGCATGCCGTTACTGCTGCGGCGAATGTCCTAAAGGGATACAGATACCCGATTATCTGGATATATACAATGCTTATAAGGCGGGAGAGCCGGGGGCATTGAAACGGTTAGAACAGGTAAATTCCAAAGGAACGCCCGCCGACTGCATCGGATGCGGAAAGTGCCAAAACCACTGCCCCCAGAGCATAAAGATTCCCGGCATTATGAAGGAATTGGCACAGGAGCTTCGCCGCGCCTGAGGGATCCGTTATCGCAGGATGGCAAATGCAACGGATGCGATATAAAGTCCCAGCATAAAAATACCTTCCGGGCGTTTCACAGCCTTTTTTCCGATTGCAAAAAGGTAGGTAATGATGCTGACGGCAATTAAAATCATCAGATCATAAACAGATGCCACATTTACCCCGATGGGATGAATGACCGTGGATACTCCCAGAATAAAAAGGATGTTAAAAATATTAGAGCCTATGACATTGCCAACGGCAAGTCCTGTCTCTCCTTTTCTGGCGGCAACAACGGATGTGACCAGTTCGGGCAGGGAGGTACCCACGGCGACGATAGTCAGACCGATTAAGGTTTCGGACATTCCGGCGGTTCTTGCGAGCTCTTTTGCACTGTAAACAACTCCCTGACCGCCGCCGATAATAAGAAGAAGTCCTATGGCAATCAGAATAAAGCATTTCCCGAGGGGCATGCATACTGCGGTTTCGTCTTCCTGCGGATTCTTCCGGGCGTGACGGATTAAAAATACCATATAAAAAAGAAACGCGATAAGAATTATGACACCGGTCAGCCTGCTTATGTTTCCTGCAATATCGCCCATATTTCCCTGTAAAAGCATATACGATGCTAAAGCTTTGGGATTTAGCGTAAGTAAGAGAAAGGCGGCGGCCGCTATGGACAGGGGAAAATCTCTTTTAATAATTTCAGATTCCACAGGCACCGGGTGGATAACTGCACAAATGCCCAGTACGCATAAAAGATTGAAAATGTTGGACCCTACCACGTTGCTTAGGGCAATTTCATTGGAGCCCCAAAGGGCGGCAAAGGTGCTGACTGCTAACTCCGGGGCGCTGGTTCCTAAGGCCACAATGGTCAGCCCGATAATCAGTCCCGGCACCTTAAAATTTTTGGCGAGGGAAGAGCTTCCTTCCACAAACCAGTCTGCTCCTTTTATTAAAGCGGCAAATCCGATTACCAGTAACAAAACATTAAACAATAACATTTTACTTCACTCTCCATTCTTTAAAATATATTTTAAGTATAAAAAAAGCGAAGCTTTTACTGCTAAAACTGCAATAAAAGTCTCGCTTCTTATAATATGCTCCGGGGAAACATCTTCCCGTACTGACGAAACATATTACATGGGGAACCATGTAAGCTACTCCCTGATATTTATTATGAGTTTACTGCTTAAAGAAAGAAACTGCAAGAGACAGCGCTGAATTTTTACGCAATCTTAACATACCTCTGTAAGGTCTTCAATATACTATTGATAAAGACATAAGCCATACATGGAGAACCTTTATGGGAGAAAATAGAAACAACCTGGTCAGCGCCTGCAATTTTATGGATGTGAAACCGATTATGATGGATTTACCATATCCGCCTGTACAGGTGCGCGAAAAAAACCGGTGCTATGCGAATCTGCTTAGTGTGGACTATTGTGGTTCCGTATCTGAAATGTCTGCAATAGCACAATACATTAACAATGAAAACCGTCTTGCCTGCGAAAAATGCCCCCTGGCAAAGACACTTTTAGGAATTGCCATGGCAGAAATGATACATCTGCAAAAATTAGGGCAATTAATTGCCCTGCTGGGAGGATGTATAGATTTTACCGCAAAGCAAAATGACGGAGGACGGAAAATGTGGACTCCTGAATATCTTGATATTCCGGAAAATGCCAATAAAATGCTTTTAGCCGACATAGAGGCGGAAAGGGCGGCAATCAGCCAGTACAAAGCCCATATCAATGCAATAAAGGACGACTGTGTAAACGCCGTACTTGCCAGAATCATTAAGGATGAGGAATATCATATTATGCTTCTTCAATATCTATTGGACAAATAAATCAGAAGATAAAGAAAAGGCTGCTGCCAAAACAGATAAATCCGTTAAGGCGGCAGCCTTATTTTATAGTATCCTGCAATATAGATTCAAAGCAATTTCTGCCTTATTATGAAAGTCTTCCCAAACCCAATCCATATCATTGGTTGCTTTCAAGGTTTCCGGCATCTCCTCCCCAAATTTATGCAAAGGATAAATGGAAATAAATGGAATGATAATAGAATTAACAGATGAAAAAGTATGTAAAATTTGTTATGATAAAAAATGAATTATTTTGCGGACATAATCAAGGGGAATCAATAAAGGAGCTAGGAAAAGGATGAGGAAGTACATAAAGGAATTTGACGGGGTCAGGGAAATTGTCTACGTCGCGGATACAAAGAAGCATGAATTGTTGTTTTTAAACAAGGCAGGGCTGGAAGCCTTCGGATATGAAAGACCGGATCAGGTTGTAGGGAAGAAATGCCATGTGGTTTTACAGGGGCAGGATTTTCCCTGTGGTTTTTGCGGCGATGACCGGCTGAATGAGGAGGAATATCTGGAGTGGACCCATGAAAATCCCGTGACCGGCAGAAAGTACCGTATAAAGAGCAAGCTGATTCCTTGGGAAGGGGAGAATAAAACCGCCCGCCTGGAAATTGCAGATGATATTACGGAACATGATATTCAGGAAATGAAAATCAGAACAGAGAAGCGGGCCAAAAGCGAGAAAATTGTCATGGACTGTATTAAAATGATGTATTCCACTGTGGAAACGGATGTGGCGATCAATAATACACTGGAAATCCTGGGAAACTATTTTAAGGGAGAACGGGTTTACGTATTCCGTATTCACGGCCTTTCTATGGACAACACTTATGAGTGGTGCGCCAAGGGCGTATCCCATGAAATTGATACCCTTCAGAACATTCCTTTGGAAGTTATTGACAGATGGATTCCGTTCTTTGAAGAGGATGAATGTGTCATTATTGAAGATTTGGAGCAGATAAAAGAAGCGTCTCCGGAAGAGTATGCCGTATTAAAGCCCCAGCATATCCAGTCCTTGATTACGGTTCCTTTAATAGAGCAGGGAAAGCTGGCGGGATATTTTGGAATTGACAACCCATGGGCGGATAATCTTCATGAGATATCGGATATTTTAAAAATGCTGGCTTATTTTTTCCAATCCTTACTGGAAAGGAAAAAGCGGGAGGACTATTTGAGGAAAATCGGTTTTACGGACGCAATGACAGGCGCTTTGAACCGTAATGCTTTTATACGTGACACCATGTTTGGAAACAGCATGGGGCTTTTGACGGCGGGCTGCTTTTTTATTGATATTAACGGATTGAAAAAGACCAATGATACTTATGGACATGAAGTCGGAGATAAGCTGATTTTGCAGATTTATGGGATAATTTGCGAGGTTGTAGGGAAGTATCCGGTCTACAGACTGGGTGGCGATGAATTTGTAGTGCTTTGCCAAAATATTTCCGGGAGTGATATGAAGGAACTGAAAGGTAAGTTAAAGGAAGAGCTCGGGGGTAAAAACGGCTGCAGTGCGGCGGTAGGGCAGAGCTTTCTGGAAAATCCCGGGGATTTGTCCCTGCTTATGGAAGACGCGGACCGGGAAATGTACAAAGATAAGGAAGTTTATTATAAGAGAAATTCTTCCGCATAGAAAATGTGCGGAAAAAAGCCGGAACCATGGCAGGAAACCGGCTTTTTTATTCTTTTGCATGATATTTGCGCATATATGCCATAATGAAGAAAGACAGAAATGAAACAGATATCATTTGTATGAAAAATTTGAAACAGAAGGATAACAGGAGAAAGAAATGCAATATTTTATATCATTCTTAGAAGGTATTATTACGTTTATCTCTCCGTGTCTGCTGCCGATGCTGCCGGTATATGTATCTTATTTTGCAGGCGGAGAAAACAACCGAAAAAGGACTTTCAAAAGTGCGCTGGGATTTGTTCTGGGATTTACGATTATTTTTGTATGCATGGGAGCTTTTGCGGGAGGTTTGGGAAGATTTTTGAAAAAGTCTCAAAGTATTTTAAATATTGTATGCGGTCTGGTTGTGATCATTTTCGGACTTAACTTTATGGGAGTATTAAAAATATCTTTCTTAAATACTACGAAGAAGTTGAATGCACAGGTTGAGGGCAACGGATTTTTCCGGTCGGTTTTATTCGGCATGGTATTTTCCATAGGCTGGACGCCTTGTGTGGGAACCTTTTTGGGCTCGGCGCTTTTGATGGCTTCGAGGAGAGGTTCGGCGATGCAGGGGATTCTGATGCTGATTTTGTTTTCCCTGGGACTGGGAATTCCTTTCCTCATCAGCGCAGTCTTGATTGACCGGTTAAAGGAAGCCTTCCGTTTTATTAAAACCCATTATAAAGCCATCAATACGATTTGTGGCATTTTTCTGATCGTGACGGGAATATTTATGATGACGGGGACATTGAACAGATTACTGGGCTTGTTGAGTAATTAAAAAGGAGAGAGGGAATTGAAGAAATATTGGAAAATAATAGCGGGATGTATAGGCTTTTCTATACTGATGGCAGGAAGTGTGGTATTGTATAATAAACTGAGCAGAGAGTATGAGCCGGAACAGAATCTGGAAACCGATGGATTAAACGGAGAAGAAAACAGGGATGCCGGGGATGGAAACAATCGGGAAAAAGCCGGAAGTGAACAGTCAGGGACGGAAAATGGACAGCCGGCGGCGGATTATGAGGACGGACAGCCGGAAGACGAAAACAAAGCGCCGGATTTTACAGTGGAAAATGCCGACGGAGAAGCGGTATCGTTGTCATCCATGGAAGGAAAACCGGTAGTTTTAAACTTCTGGGCAAGCTGGTGCCCGCCCTGTAAGAGCGAGATGCCGGATTTTCAAAAAGCGTATGAGACCTACGGCGAAGAGATTCAGTTTATGATGGTGGATCTGACCGATGGCAGCAGGGAAACCAGAGAAACGGCCGGAGAATTTATAGAGGAACAGGGATTTACCTTTCCGGTCTATTATGATGTGAACCAGGAAGGCGCATATGCTTTTTATGTCAGCGCCCTTCCGGCTACTTACTTCATCGATGAAAAGGGCAGGATCGTGGCGGTGGGAAAGGGTATGCTGGATGAGGAAGCATTAGAAAAGGGGATTTCATATTTAATTTCTGATTAAATGCACAGCGCCTGATAAAGACCGGATAAAATTTGGAGAAATTAATGTTATGAAAAGAAAATCTGAAGAAGCGCCTGCGGTAGAAAACGAAAAGCGGGGCAGGAAGAAAAAAGAAGAGAAGTCCTATCGGGATTTACGTTGGGAACGGCTGGACAATACGGCACATCTTTTTCCCGTTATTGCCGGGGAAAGCATGAGCAATGTATACCGTATCAGCGTAACCTTAAAGGAATTGATAGAGCCAAAGCTTTTACAGGAGGCTCTTGACAAAATCCTGCCCAGATTTGACGGATTTAACCTGCGCCTTCGGACAGGAATGTTTTGGTATTATCTGGAGGAAAACGGAAAACCCGCTCCGAGAGTCTATGAGGAAAATACTTTTCCCTGCCGTTTTATCGGGCAGAACCGCAGCTATTTGTTCCGGGTAACTTATTATAAATACAGGATTAATCTGGAAGTGTTTCATGTGCTGGCGGATGGCATGGGAGGCATCAACTTTTTGAAGGAACTGACTTATCAGTATTTGCGGCTGGCTCATCAGGAGATTCGGGAAAAGCTGGGAGATTCCTTCAGCAGCCATACCTCTTTAAACAGAGAGGACAGCTTTCTGAAAAACTACAGGAAGAAAGCCCAGAAGGGATATCAGTCCAAGAGGGCCTATCTCATAAAAGGGGACAGGCTGGAGCCGGGGGAATTTGGCGTAATGCATGGATATATGCAGATTCCACGGTTAAAAGAGGTCTGTAAAGGATATGGGGCCAGCATAAACGAGTATCTGGTAGCCGTTTATATCTTCAGCGTCTATCAGGAATGTCTCCACGGCATGCCTTCCCAGAGGCCTATAAGAGTGGCGGTTCCTGTTAATTTAAGACCCTTCTATCAATCCATTACAACCAAAAATTTTTTTGTTATGGTCTCGGCGGAATTTAACGCCACAAAAGAAGGGCATACCTTTGAAGAGGTGCTGGCTGTTACGAAGGAGAGTCTCAGAAGCCAGATAAACAGGGAGCATCTGGAGGAACTGTTTTCTTACAATGTTTCCAATGAAAAGCTGCTGGCAACCCGCGCTACGCCTTTATTTATCAAAAATATAGCCATGCGCCGTATTTATACGGTCTCAGCCCTTGCCAACACTACCACGATTACCAATATCGGAAATATTACGGTTCTTGAGGATTATGAGCCTTATGTGGAAATGTTTCACGCTTTTCTCGCCATGTCGAGAGGACAACATATAAAAGGAACCATTTGCTCCTATAAAGATACGTTGGTGTTCAGTTTCAGCTATGATCTGGCGGACGTATCGGTACAAAAAGGATTTTTCCGCAAGCTGTCGGAGGACGGACTGGAAATTGAGATAGAAAGCAATGGGGTAAATTATGAGTAAATGTATCAGATGTCAGGTGGAAATACTGGATGAAACCGAGCGCTGTCCCTTGTGCGATGCGGTTCTGGAAAAGACAGTGGAAGTAGAAAATATGTACCCGGATGTAAGGGTTAAAAGCCGGAAAATGTCTTTAATCAGCAAAATCTATCTGTTTTGTGCGATTTTGGCGGAGGCCATATTGGTTTATCTGAATATCAGGCTGGAGTCCCAAATCTGGTGGTGCGTCATTACAGGGCTTTCCCTGCTTTATGTGTACCTTGTATTACGTTTTGCCATTATCGGGAAAAGCGGATATAAGGCAAAGGTCATTGTGCTGATGATGATTGCAGTTTCCATGGTAGTCATTATTGATTTTGTAACCGGTTATAACGGGTGGTCTGTCAATTATGCCCTGCCGTCGGGGATTCTTCTGGTGGATGCGGTAATAATTGTTTTGATGCTTGTCAATATAAAAGGCTGGCAGAGCTATCTGGTATGGCAGATTTTTATGATCATATGCAGTATGGTTCCTATGTTCCTGTATCTGTTGGGGATCGTGACCAGGCCGGAACTGACATTGATAGCCATGGGATGCTCTTTCTTTTTGTTTTTAGGCACATTTATCATAGGCGACAGAAGGGCGAGAGTGGAGTTAAAGCGGAGATTTCATGTCAGATAACCGGTCAATAAAAAGCCGGACGCAATCATAAAGGAGCCGTATCTTAAGATGAGAAAGAAAAATGAAAATACAGAAAGTGAAGCCAGTATCAGGGGGCGGGTGGTAAGGGAGCTGATTGCCCGTGCCACAAGAGAGCATCTCATTGGAACGAAAATAAGAAACGGGGAATTCAGGAAACGCATCAGCGAGGTGGAACCGGAATGGAAATGTCCCGAATGCTTTATAATGGAAAAAATTGAGATGGAGCATTTTACCATGGAGATGCTTTCCCAAAAGGAAGAGGAAAACAGGAATGGGGATAAGATTATTTTACAGCTCCACGGCGGGGGCTATGTTGCGCCTATGCGGAACGGATACCGGACCTTTGCCGGATTGTATAGTGAGGTAAGCAAGGGGATGAGTGTGCTTACTATCGATTACAGGGTGGCGCCGGAAAATCCTTACCCTGCCGCGCTGGAGGACGCCTTTTGTGCGTACTGCTGGCTTTTGGAGCAGGGGTATTCCTCGGAACAGATTATCTTGGCTGGAGATTCCGCCGGGGGAGGACTTGCCATGGCGCTGTGTCATTATTTAAAGGATAAAGGAATGCAGCAGCCCTGCGGTCTCATTGCCATGTCTCCGTGGACGGATTTAACTGCGGGAGGGGAAAGCTATGATACCAATTATGAAAGGGATCCTTTATTCGGAAACAGCAGGGATACGCTTATTTACAATAAAGATTATCTGGGAGACAATGACCCCATGAATTATTATATTTCTCCGCTGTTCGGGGATTTCAGAGGGTTTCCGCCCATGCTGATACAGGTGGGAAGCTATGAGATGCTTCTTTCCGATTCCGTAAGTGTGGCGGCAAAGGCAAGGGAACAAGGGTGCAGGGTGCGCTTAAGCATTTATGAAGGGATGTTTCATATTTTCCAGATGGCGGCAAAGCTGTTGCCGGAATCCAGAAAGGCATGGGTGGAAATCGGAAAATTTATTGAAAATGTTTGTTAAAAGTAATTTAAATCTGCAAAAGGGACTTAAAAAATGTAACAGAAAATTTAACAAGGAATCGGGAAACATAAGGAGGGGGAATATACGTAAACTGAAAATGAGAATGCTGTGTCTGACTTTACTTTGTCTTTGCTTAACCGGCTTTACTCCTGATAAATTTACAAAGGAAGAAGCGCAAAAGCAGGAAAAAGAAGCCATGGAAATTTTTAACCGGTATCTTGATGAGGAATTAGGCGGCGGGAAGATCGAATCGGTATCTGTGCACAAGGGGACTCGTCGGGGGAAGTTGCTTATTACTTGGCGGATTATGTGGATGGGAAATTTACATATCGGGAGAATGTTTATTCTTTTTCGGTCAATACTTGGACGGGGATTTGGAAGATTAGAGGGTTTATGACTTTATGAAGAGATGGAAAGGCAGGACAGGCCGACTCGGTTTAAAAATACCGGGGCCGGCGGGAAGAGGCCTTTCCATTTTTTATAATTGCATCGGAAATTGGATTTTTCTAACAGTCTGCGGAGGGGGATGGGCAAACTGTAAGAAAAATTCCAATTTTCGGTAGGGGATTATAAAAAATGGAAAGGTTTTCCCGCCGGCCCCGGTATTTTTAAACCGAGCAGACATGTTTGGGAATATGGAAAATCTAAAATTTTTATTAAATGTGTCAGGATTTTCCATATATGGTAATCATGATTTTTGGACATAAGATATAATAGGGTCCGGCGGGTATATTTTGCACGCTATTACTTGTGAAGAAACGAGGGAAAAACAGGTGGGAAGAGAGACAAAAGATAAGAGGAATAGGAAGTTTGTTAGGGCTGTCAGTTTCTTTTTGGCGTTTCTTCTTGTGTTTACGCAGGAGGCGCCTGTCTATGCTGAAGGTCTGCCGGCTTTGTTTCAGAGGGTTTCGGAGCAGAGAGAGCAGAAAAGGGAAGAGGATGAAAGAAGGCAGTGGGAAGAGAGTCTTTTCAGGGTAGAAGAAGGCAGGACGCTTTCCGGGGACTTCCTGAATGGGATGGAGGAAACGGAAGAAGGTCCGGGCGGCTTTGATGAAACAGATTCCGCAGGAGAACGAGGGGGAGAAGAAAGAGAGAGCACAGAACGGCAGACGGGACCGGAACAGTCTTCGGCAGAAGAGACAGAAGGCAGTTTGAGGATGCCGGAATGGGATCCTTTGGAAAATCCTGACGTTTTGTACGGGGCTCCTGTTCAGATCGGTAGAAATTATAAAACCTATCTTTTGCCTGATGGAACTTATCGGACAATTTTTACCGCTTATCCCAATACCTATATGGAAGACGGGCAGGAAAAAACCATAGATAATACTCTGGTGTCGGGAGGCGGAACAGAGAACGATACTTATACGAATAAAGAAAGCGGCATCGACGCTGTATTTCCGGCGGGAGAGAGCGAAGAAAGAACCGTTACCGTCAGCGGGAACGGTGTGGAGGCGTCTCTTTCGGCGGAAGACGGGGATTATACCAAGGCGGCAGTGTCGGAAAACGCTATCAGATATAACAGGGTGTATGAAAATATTGATATTCAGTATACGGTACAGCCTAATGGCGTGAAACAGGATATTATTCTTTTGGCGCCTCAGGACAAGACGGACTTTACCTATTCCCTGAAAAAAGAGGGAATCAGGGCGGTTCTTAAGAATAATTGCGTCTATATTTATGAAGACGCAAAAGAAGTCAGTGGAAATGATACGGGAAGAAATCCTGCAGAGGGAAGCAGTCTGAGCGGAAATGATGCGGGCAAGGATGATGCGGATGGAAAGAGTCTGAGCGGAAATGATGCGGGCGAGGATGATGCGGATGGAAAGAGCCTGATTGGGAATGATGCGGGAAAAAGCGGTGCAGACAAAGGCAGCATCAGTGAAAATACTTTGCCGGCTATCATAATCAGTGCGCCCCGTATGGAGGACGCCGCAGGGGAAGTATCGGAGGATATAACTTTGGAGCTTACGGAAAGGGACGGGGAATATATCCTGACTCTTTTGGCGGATAGGGAGTGGATAGAGGATGCATCCCGTGTCTATCCTGTAAAAATAGATCCCAGCACAACAGTGCTGCAGAATGAAATCGACAACTTTACCATAGCAAATTTAGGGGGCTATCTGCCGGAAGAAATCTGCAGCTTTACCGGATATTTTGACGGAATCGGAAAGTCCAGGAGCTACGTGATTACCACCTTCCGCTATCAGGATATTCTGGCAGGCTTTACGGATGTGGATGTAATATCCGCGAGCCTGAATATTTACCAGCTTAATGAAAACGCAGGCTTTGATATCGGCTGCTACCGCCTAAGGCAGCCTCTTTCCTATGGGAATATTACATGGGAAAATTCCGTGAATCTGGACCGTTTCATTGCGGGAGAGGATTCCGTGAGGCCGGCGGGTATGGGCTGGAAAAGCTATGACATCAGGGATTCGGTAAACGGGTGGATTCACAGTACCTATGAAAGCCACGGCCTTCTGCTGCTCTCTTCCGACGAGACCATGGCAGGGGCAATATTTGCTACGGAAAACTATCCGGACGCGGCTCTTACCCCTGCGCTTTCCATTACCTGGCAGCCGGCGGGGGATGTGCCCATGGACTACAGCCTGGATGACACTACCATTCATCTGCGTCCTATGACTCTTACTTCCACAGACGGAAAAATGCAGTGCTATGGTGCTTTTGCAGACGGGTTAGCAACACCTTACGCTTTTGTCCATTATGCCCTGTCCGATGATTCCAAAAACTACAGAGGGATTCATATCACGGACAATGCAAAGGTCTATCCCGACAGCAGCTCCTTTGAGGGGGCTTTCCCTCAGGGAATCCTGCGCTATAAGGATGTACAGTCTAACTGGCAGAGCGCAGTGCCTTTTACGGAATTTGACTATGATACCCTGTATTCAATGAGCGCACAGACTGCAAAGGAGGACAAGCAGGGTGTGCCGGTAAAAAGCGATGAGTTTCTGATTTACCGGGCCACCAGATATGACAGCCTTTCAAAAATTGCGGACTATTACGGGGTTCCGCTTTCCTCTTTGATGTTTGATAATAAAGCGGCGGATACCCTGATGGTTGAAAATAACACCATCTTTATCAGGAATCCACAGAAAAACCAGAACACTCCTTATCAGCCGGGGGAACTGACCGATGACGAAAAAAGCCGGATTGACACAGAGCTTCTGGGAAGAGGGCTGCACTGTGAATTCGGGTTTGAACCCATTAATTTAAACACCGGTAATTTCTTTTTAGCCCAGGAGGACTTTTCCTTTCAAGACAGTCTGGGCGTTTTTGCCATGCAGAGATATTACAACGGAATGAATGCGGGAAGGCTGGGAAGCTTCGGGCGTGGCTTTACCTCCATGTTTGATGAAAGCATCAGCGCTTTATCCGACGGAACTCTTGTTTACAACCGCCCGGACGGCAGCAGCCTTTATTTTATACCAGACGGAAGGGGCGGCTACAAAAGCCCGGAAGGTTATCAGGTCAGCCTAAAACGGATGAAAACAGGGGAAGCTTTAGGCAACTTTTCAGCAGGGGAACAGGTCTATGACATTTATAAATATGAGATAAAAGAGGAAGATAGCAGTATCCATACTTTTGATACAAAGGGAAATCTCTTGCAGATTAAGGGGAAAAACGGGGAAGTGCGCATCTTCCACCGGGACAGCGAGGGACGGCTTACCGGTATATCAAGAGAAGGCGTTACCATGGGGATCACTGTAAATGACAACGGCTGTATTACATCCATAACCATGCCTGACGGCGGCGTTTATGAATACCGCTATGACGATATGCAGAATCTTGCAGAGGTTAAAAACCCCATGGGAAACAGCAAGACATTTTCCTATGACGATAAACACCGTATGAACGCATGGTATGATGAAAACGGAAACAGGGTGGTTCAGAATCTTTATGACAATGAAAACCGTGTGATCCGCCAGACGGACAGACTGGGAGGAACCATTACCTTAAGCTACGGACAGGGAAAAACCTTGGCAAAGGATGCGGCAGGAAATCTGACTGTTTATGAATACGACGGTAATTACCGTACCACAAGAATTACTTATCCGGATGGTACGAAGGAAACAAAGGAATACAAAGAAGGAAGAATGACCGGAACCGTTGACAGGACGGGAGTGGCAACTTCTTTTGTTTATAATGCGGACGGGAATATTACGAAAAAGACCCGGGGAAATGTAGTTACCTCTTTTTCATATGACGGGAACGGAAATCTGCTTTCCACAACGGACGCTATGGGAAATACTGTAACGGCCACATATGACGCAGCAGGAAATCTGATTAAAATCACAGAAGCCGACGGGACGGAAAGACGGTTTTCTTATGACAGCAGGAACCGGTTAAAGGGAGAAACCGATGGGAACGGAAACCACACCTCCTACAGCTATACGGGAAACTATCTGACTAAAATTACCTTAAACGGCACAGTAACGGCTTCCTATGCGTATAATATGATGGGGCAGCCCATAAAAGTTACGGACGGAAACGGAAATACAACCCTTTATACTTATGACTCTTTAGGAAGAAATACCTCCGTAACCTCGCCGGAAGGGGGCAGAACATCCATTGTCTACGGAAAAACGGGACTTGTTCTCTCCGTGTCGGGACCCATGGGGGAAAAGCGTATTTACACCTATGACAAGGCGGGGAATATTACTTCCGTAACAGACGGTATGGGAAGTCGTTATGAGTATGCTTATGACAAAAACAGCAACCGTATTTCGGAAAGAGACCCTTACGGAAATGTGAGGAAGGTATCCTTTGACGCCATGGATCGTCCCGTGAAGGCCGTGGATGCAGGCGGAAACAGCTGGTACTATGAATATGATGGAAATGACCGTCTGGTTAAAATGACCAATCCCTTGGGCAGCGAAAGTGTCATAACCTACGACCCTTATACAGGACAGGCTTTAAGTATCAGAGACTATGAAGGAATTGAAACCGTTTATTCTTATAACCGTGTAGGCGCTCTGACAGGTATCAGCCGTGGAGGGGAGTTAGCGGAAGCTTACGAATATGATGAAAAAAGACAGGTTATCAAGACAACCTATGCCGGCGGACTGGTACAGGAGCGGGAATACGACAGGAACGGAAACTGTATTCTTGTAAGAGAAAGGGGAGGAGATAGCGCATCCGCAGAAGAAGGAGAATATGACGGAGACGGCAGCTCAGAGAGAGGAGAAGATGCCGGAAACGAGAGGATAACAAGATATATCTATGATGATCATAACCGGCTGATAAAAGAAACCACTCCCTCCGGCGCTGTCTGGGAATACGCCTATGACAAAGCAGGGAACCTTACGGGAATCATTGACCCCGAAGGCGGAAAAACCGTTTATGCCTATGACAGAAACAATAACCGGATTTCAGTTACCGACGGAGAAGGAAACAAAACCTTCTATACCTACGATAAAGGAAACCGGCTTACCGGTGTGGAAACAGCCGGCGGAAGACAAAATTATGTATACGACAAAGCAGGAAGAATTATCGCTTTTTCAGATGAAGAGGATTATGCCACAGTCTATGAATACGATAAGCGGGGAAATTTAACGGCTCTGACCGATGCTCTGGGCAATAGGACGGTTTATGAATGGGACGGGGCAGGACAGCTTACGGGTATAACCGACGCTTCGGGAGGAAGAACTGCCTATATTTATGATGCCTGCGGAAACCTGCTCGGTGCAGAGGATGCAGCGGGAGCGGTTACCGCTTATGAGTATGATAAAAACGGAAGATGCATTCTGGTAATAAATCCTCTTTTGCAGGAAACTGTCTATGAATATGATGCCCTTGACAGAATGATAAAGGAAACAGACCCCTTGGGTGGCGTGCGCCTTTATGATTATGATATTTCGGGCAATCTTACCGCTTTTACCGATGAAGAAGGCAATAAGAGCCTGTACGAATATGATATCTACGGGAATCTCATCCGGGAAACAGATGCAAAAGGAAACAAAACAGAGTATACTTATGACAGTGAGAATCGAATGATCTCAGCAAAGGATGCAGACGGAAATACTGCATTCATAGAATACGACGGAAGGGGAAGCGTCCTTTCCGTTACGGACCCTCTGGGAATCAAAACCGCCTATACCTACGACCAAGCGGGAAGGCTTGTAAAGGAAACCGCTTCCGATCAGGGAGAAATTTTATATACCTATGACGGTGCAGGCAATTTGATCCGGGTTACGGATTCTCTTGGCATTACCACCTCTATGGAATACAGTAAGACGGGAAACCTGACAGGTATAACCGACGGGGAAGGGAATAAAACCGTCTATGCCTATGATGCCCTGGGACAGCTGGTGTCCGCTGTTTACGCTGATGAAAGCGCGGACTATTTTGCCTATGATAAAAGGGGGAATCTTTTATACAAAAAGGAAGGGGATACCCGTCTTACAGAATATACCTATGATGAGACAGGCCGCCTTACGGCTGTTACGGATGTGTTTGGAAACCGGACCCTTTATGACTATGATAAAGCAGGAAATCTCATAAAAGAAACTGCTCCCGACGGTTCAAAGAACGTTTATGCCTATGACGGTGCAGGCCGCATGGTATCGGAAACTCTGAGCGACGGCGGAAGCTATCTGTATGAATATGACCTTAGAGGAAATCTGACAAAGCTTACGGGTCCCACGGGAATAGAAGCGAGGTTTTCCTACGATGAAAACGGAAGTTTGATTTCCTTAGCAGATGCTAAGGGAGAAACCCGTTATGAATACGACTGCTTAAACCGTCTTACGGAAATCGTGGATGCTTTGGGCGGGAAAACGATCTACACCTATGACGGGGACGGAAATGTAACCTCGGTTTCCTATGGGGATGAAGCTCTTTATCAGTATCAATATGATGAAAACGGAAGGCTTGCAGGAATCACTCTGCCTTCAGGACTGCAGACGGATTATGCCTATGATACAAAAGGACAGCTTTTAAAGGAGACAGCATACGACAAAAACGCCGGAAACAACACAGACGCCCGTGTAAGCGCCTATACTTATGATAAAACAGGAAACCTGACGGGCGTTACGGATGCTTTGGGAGGAAAAAGCGTTTATGCCTATGATTCCATGGGCAGACTGACCGAATTTACTTCTCCGGGAGGGATGGAAACCACATTTACCTATGACGCTCTTTCCAATATAAAGACCATAACCGACGGGGCGGGGAACCGGACCTCTTATTTATATGACGCCAAGGGAAGGCTGCGCCATGAAGACATAGCGGGAGAGGAATCCTATACCTATGCTTATGACGCTATGGACAGGCTGATCAGTATAGAAGGGGAGGATTCTCTGGTAAGCTACAGCTACCATCAGAACGGACAGCTTTCAGGGGTAACGGATAGTAACGGAAATACTACCTCTTATGAGTATGACAAAGCCGGAAACCTCATAAAAACCACAGATCCCTTGGGGAATCAGGCTTCCTATGCCTACGACGAAGCAGGGAATCTGTCGGAGGCTAAAGATGAAAACGGAAATACTACAACTTATGATTATGACGCGCTAAACCGTCTGGTATCCAAGGACACGAAAGAATCCTTGTCCACAGCTTCTTATGGATATGACTCCATGGGGAGACTGACGCTTATGGATGATGTGACGGGGGAAAGTCTCTATACCTATGACGAGGCTGGAAGGGTAACGAAGGCAAAGGATGGGAACGGCAGAGAGATTTCCTATGAGTATGACGCCTTTGGAAATGTGACAGAGGTAACTTATCCCGACGACAGAAAAGTTTCTTATACCTATGACGCCTTAGACCGCATGATCGGCGTTACGGACCTCGATGGAAAAACCACAGTTTATACCTATGACGCTGACGGCAACCTGACCAAGGCAAAAAGGGAGGATGGGGAAACCCGGATCACTTATGACGCATCGGGGCGTGTGACAGGCCTTGTGAATACCCATGAGGGGAAAACCATTTCCCTTTACGGCTATGCTTATGACGGCAGGGGAAATATCATACAGGAGAAGATACGCCTTTACGACGGGGATTCTTATGTGGAAAAGGAAAACCGTTATGCCTATGACGGCATGTCACAGCTTATAAAAAGCGAGGAAAAAGAAGACGGGAAACCTTTCGTTACCACCACCTACCTGTACGACCCGGCAGGCAACAGACTAAAGATGGAAACCGTGACAGACGGGGAAAAACTGACGGTAAACTATACCTATGACGAAGCGGGAAGGCTTGTAAAGCTCTGGGACAGCGAAAACGGGGAGACGCTTTATACCTATGACAAAGCCGGGAACCTCATAAAAGAGGAAGGGAGTGAAGAGAGACACTATTTATACGATGCATGCGGACGTCTGACGGCGGTTACGGACAAGGAGAACCTGCTCTTAGCCGCACTGTATGACGGAAATGATAACCGGGTCTTTACCATGGAATATACGCCGGAGCTTTCCGCAGAGAGACTCCTTACACCCCGGCCGAATGAAGATACGGAGGATAAGGGGAAGGAAGATGAGGCTGGGAACCGGACAGAAGAAGGAGCGGATGAAGAGCCGGAGGATTCCTCCTATGAAGAATGGAACTGGGGAGCAGGAAACGCTGCGGAAAATCTTTCAGGAACAAATCCGGGAGAAAATGGAACGGGAAGTGTCCACGGGGCGGAGAAAACAGGAAGCACAGGCTTACTATCGGAGCAGGAGATAGATTCTACAGATAGAGAAAAAGAAAACGGCTTATCCGGGGATTTAGGAGAAGGCCTTTTGGAAAATGGAGAGGGAAGCAGCCCGGCAGACGGGCAGGCGGAAGGCCGTGAGAATGCAGGACTTTCAGATGCAGAAGCTGTAAACGAAAGCGATAAGGAAGGTGCAAAGGCATTCTGGTACGGAGTGCTCTGTCAGGCGGCGGATATTTTCCTGCCTGCGCCCACACCTTTTAAGACATGGCTCCATGACCGGATGGGATTTAGGTCTGATGTGACCGTTTTGTGGGAAAGCAGGCTGTGGGAAGCGGACCTTGGCGGAAATGTAGAGACGATAGAAGAAGCGGGAAGTCCTTTTGAATTGATAGAAGGCATTTTCGGGGATGAAAACAGGACCGCTTTCAGCGTCAGGGCCTACAGACAGGTAAGCTATGTGAATGATATCACTTTTCCCAATGCACAGGTGCTTTCGGAGTATGCAGTAAACGGCATCATGGGAGAGAGCTTTACGGGCTACAGCTACGGACTTTGGCGCGAGAGCTTCCGTGTGACGATAGGAAATGGGATTACCGGGACCATATCGGCCGGAGCTGCATCAGTGGACGGGGCAGGCATAAAGAATACGGGGACTGTAAGAGGATCGGTAATGACCGGAAACTACTACTATACGGGAACGGGAAGCGTAGCGAACCTGATATGGGGAGATGGAACTACCGGCTATGTTTACGGGACAAACGGAAGCAGGAGTGTTTACGGGGCGGAAAGTGCGGTCCTTTACACCAGGACACAGGCGGCGGGCTACGGTTATAACGGGGAATATACCCATGAAGGTCTGGGAATGCAGTATCTGAGGGCGCGTTATCTGAACATGGTAACGGGAACCTTCTTAAGCCGCGATACCTATGGCGGCGCCATGGATAATATCTTAAGCCAGAACCGTTATACTTATGTGGGGAATAATCCTGTGAATTATGCGGACCCGGATGGGCATAAGGCTGTGGGAAGCACTATAAAGAATACCTTTTCTGCCATAGCGGATGCGGCAAGAAACGGGGCGAGAAATGCCCAGAACCAGACAGGCAGGGCTGCTGAAATAGCGACGGCAAAGGCGGGAGACGGGGCAGCCGCAGTATCCATGGCGGCAAACCGGATAACGAAGAATGAGGTACATGGAGTAAGTCAGGGCACGACGAAAGGAGTAGATGCGGCAAAGACAGGAATTGTGGCGGAAGCGTCAGCAGATGAAATTAACCGGGCGGCACAGGAAAAAGCAGCTCATTCCCAAGCGAAGGCAGACTTTGTAAGCATGCCGCTGGATGCCTTAAACAGTGCGGGGGCATGGCTTGATAAAGGGTTTACAAATCTGGCAGGGTATATAGATGCTTCCTGGGCAGGAGAGTGGGTAGGAAGTGCTGCGGAGTGGGTAACCCAAAAAGAATGTGCAGCTTATAATTACTGTATCAATGGATTACAGGAATTTCTGCCAAACAGTGACGTGGAGAGGATATTGGACGGTTCCGGGCTGATATTGATGGGTGGCTTTAAGATGGCAGGAGGGGCTTTCCTTACCTTTGCGGGAGCACTCACATCCTATACAGGAATCGGTTTGGGAGGAATGGCGGCAGGGACTGTTACAGGTGTTTCCGGGATATCGGATATAGAGCAGGGAATTAATGAGATAAAACTCGGATTGAGAAATGACAGCACGACACGGACGGGAAATTATGTAAGGGATACTCTGTATGACGGAAATGACACGATTTATCATTTAAGCACAGGGACGGCGGCGATGGCGGGAATGGCATTGAGACCGTATGTCATGCCGAAAAAGAATCCTGTATTGGCAGGCGGAAAGCAGAAGGATATCGCGAAGAAGGCGGCTATGGGGGAAAAGGGTGGTAGTAAGACAGTAGATATTCATAATCCTGTTTTAGACAATATTAGAACAGGAAGTGCTTTAAAAGGTGATTCATTACATGCATTCAATGATATTATTGACAATTATGCTGGTGATGCTACAAGGTTTTCATTAACTGGTGGTGATGGTGTAGAGCGAACTCTTTATCAGATAAAAGGCTCTCTAAATGGCAAACAAGGTATATTTGAGTGGATTGTTGATCCAGATCCTACAAAAGGGGTAACCCATCGAAGATTTATAGAAGGTGTAGGAATAACAGGAAAACCCAATGCAAGACCATAGGAGGAAAAGTTATGTATGGGATTAATATATTTGACAAGATAAAAATGCCAATAGATTGGGCAATAGTTTATTATGGAATAAATAATGAGATTTTGAGTATTGATATTGCACAAGAATTTGCGTGCAGAAAATTGGAACATGGTGAACAGATGTCTGAGGAAGAGTTGGAGTTGTCTTGGAATTCAAAAAATCGTTTAGATGTATTGGAACTAATAGAGAAAATACTTGATATTCAGGGGAATATAGATGAAAGTATTGAAAAGGCAAAAGATAAAATTCGCATTGCAATAATTATATATTTGCGAGATACAGAGAAAGATACGACTAAATTACTGGAACAAATTGATATTATATATGCGGATTTTGGTTATCCAGTAGATATGGAGAATTTCATTTCGTATATGCCAAACAATGATGAATATATTCCATCAAATCATACATTTGAAGATAATCGGAATTATTTATTATCTAAATTAGATGACTTTATTGATAAAAAGACAGAAAAATATCATCTAAAGAGAATAATATAACAAAGCTACTAATAAAGCAAGAGTAATAAATTTGCAATATTTCTCTTGACACTCATCTAAACCCCATGTTACAATGGCACTCGCCAGGGGGTATAAGGGGAAAATATTTCTCCTAAATATTAAAGAAAAACACAGTACCGGCGGTATTTCATAAACTTAAATGGCTTATGGAATACTACCGGTTTTTGTCATTTTAAGTCCGCAAGTTGCACCAGTAGGGAAAAACACAATTGCATACCCATTCGGAAAACAACTGCTGTGTAAGCAGATTCCTGTGCCTGGATGGCATCGGTCCACTGCATTATGATTCTTCTTTGTTCGTCCGATAAATCCAATTCTTTGAATTGCTGACTGAGTTTGGTTTCTTTCGTCGTAGCTTCCAGATAATCAGAATCCTGCTTCATATTTTGGTATACGTTGTTATAAGGCCGTTCTTCCAAGTAATTAAAGAACAGTTGAAAAATATTCATGTTCATCATTATTCGTGCCTCCTTTCTTGACAACACACGATACCGCAGAATCCCGAATCCATCCATTCACAGAATTCAATGAAAATCCGCAGGAAAAATAAAGCAGAATAGGCAAAAGTGCGTCCATGGCATAAAAAGTTTCCTGACCAGAGGAAAAGTTATGTCATAACGGATAACCCCAACGGCCCTGCCGGTGGGTGTTTCATTGAGTGGTGCCGTGTTTTTGGCACCACTCCTTTAACCTGCACTATTTTCGACCCTGTTCATTTTGGCAATATCTTAAGAAATCATGTCTTTCACATTTCCCCAACAAGGCTTAAAAATTCCATTATGGGTAACCACCTCGGCTTTGGCCTTAAAATCGCACACAGGGGCGATACCGACTCTCACAGGGGTAAGAGAATGTTGGCTTGTGTGTTGAAAGAATGGATTTGTGCATTATTACTTGTTTTTGTCTGTTTTGGTCTTTTGGCATAAAGCCAATTCTGCCCATTTTTAGTGGTACAAACGAAAAAATGTTCCCCAGTCGAAAAATTTACTTGCAGACTTTCTTTTTCAGAGTTAACATCACACACCACGAAGGAGATTTCTTCTGCTTTGCGTCCTGCATTCTGCAGGGGTATCCTTAAATCCAAAAACCAAGAAATGGATTGGCTGTACCACCCGTGCCGACTCCGTTGCCAAGTGCGTAATTCGGGGAGATAGGCTTATCAGTTGAGGTTGCCTGTATTTCAAAATCAAAGATTGGAGGAGTTTATGTACGACAAAACAAAGTATATTTACGTGGGGCTTGACCTCCACAAGGAATAACACACAGCAGTTATTATGGACTGCTTTAATGAAAAACTTGGAGAGATTACTTTTCAAAACAAGCCCTCTGAGTTCTCAAAGCTTTCAGTAAAAGCAAAGAGATATTGTACTGACGGAAAAGGAATTGTCTTTGCTTTAGAAAATTCCTATGGCTACGGCAAGGCATTAGCTGCATGGCTAATCGAGCGAGATTACATTGTGAAAGATGTAAATCCTGCTTTGTCCTATGCCTACCGAAAGAGCGTATCCCAGTACAAAAAGAATGACAGCTACGATGCACAGTGTGTAGCGAGAGTAGCAGTCAACGAACTGAATACGTTGCCTAATGCCATGCCGGAGGATATGTACTGGACTTTGAGTCAATTTATCAACAGACGGGCAAATTTGAAGAGGCATCATATCCGTCTGAAGAACCAGTTGCATGAGCAGGTCTGCGTAGCTTATCCAAGTTACAAACAATTCTTTCAGGACATTGGCAGACCCACAGTACTTTGCTTTTGGGAGCATTATCCTTTCCCATGGTTGCCAAGAGGTAAGACAGTGGAAGAACTGGCAGAGGAATTAATCCCGGTCAGCTATAATCAATTCTCCATTCGCAAGTGTCAGAAGATACTGGATGCAGTAAAGGCAGACGGAGATACCACAAGGGATTATCAGACTGAGCGTGATGAAATCACAAAAGGTCTGGTGCGGGATGTGCGGCACTATGTTACGCAGTTGGAGAAGGTCGATAAAGCGATTGCTGACTTTCTTCCAAGGTTTGGGTGTACCTTGAACACCATTCCCGGTGTCAGCGACACCACGGTTGCAAAGCTGCTTTCGGAGATTGGGGACATCAGAAGATTTCCTAACGCGAATAAACTGGCGAACTTTGCAGGAATTGCACCTGTGAATTTCTCATCCTCAGGGAAAGGTGACGATAAGCCTTCAAAACAGGGAAACAGAAGATTGCAGGGAACGATTTATTTTCTTGCCATTCAGATGATTCAGCTATCATCCAAGGGTTTGCCGAGGAATCCGGCATTCTACGCCTATTATCAGAGGCAGTTGGCAAGGGGTAAGACTAAGCCGTAGGCGTTGATATTGATTTCCAGAAGGTTAATCAGCATTATCTACGGAATGTTGAAAAACAAGACGGAGTATGTCATGCCCAAGTTGCAGGAAAACGGGGACTGAATACAATTTTTTGTAGTAAAGCCAGAGAAAAGATGGTAAAATTTTAAGCAGTGAAAAAATTGCTTTGGAGAGTGTTGATTTTTTCAAAGGAAAAGGATCTGCTTGGAAAAACATAAGCAGTCAGACTCGATGTCAAGGGTGGTACAGATGTATGGGATATGACAGAAGGTGGCGGAATTATAAATGGTAGAGAATATTCCCAGCATGCCATGGAAAGAATGGCACCGGACACGCCATCGGTTAGAGCAGATTTGACCAGAAGAGCAGAGGCACTTGCAGAATCAAAGGGATTACAAGTTGGAACTCCGGAGTATTATCAATTCTGCCAAAAGTATGTTGATCCGAGAAATATACCGCCATCAGTCATAGAAGATGCGATTAGAAATACCACTGCAGTACCAGGACACACAGCAGGGACATTTGTTTACCAAACGGCGGATGTTACTGTTATAGTAAATGATACAGGTAAGGTAATCACAGTGATACCGAAGCAGGAGGATAGGATAGTGTTTATTAAATTTGATAATTTAGATATGTTGGAATTTTTTGAAAATGAGCCAATATCTATTGGAGAAGAGGGCGAAGCAAAATTTATATACTCTATGAAGGACAGTTTTCAACTCTCAATGACTTTGACAGTTGATACTTATGCAAAAAAAATTGATATTTCTGTTAGATATAGTGATAATACCGTTTTTGCAGGAGAGTTTGATAATGTGCTCGAAATAAAAAAAGCGAAGATGTTCTATTAGTGGAAGTGGAAGGTAAAAAACGCTTGGTTAAAAAAATATTCTTGTTTGGGAGTTGTTATAGAAAATGTGTAAGTTGTAAGAGTCAACTGAAAAAAAGAATTAATAGTTAAAACTTTTTGTGATAATTTTGTAACATTTTCCTTGGCGAGCTTAAAGCGCCCATGTTAAAATGGCACGAAACAGGGGGATAAGGGGGATGAAAAGTTCTTTCACAACTAAATAAAAACACAGTATCAGCGGTATTTCTAAGACACTAAAAAGTCATAAAATACCGCTGATCTTTTCGTCTGTCCCTATAAATCAGACAGTTGGAGCAGTAGAGAAAAACTGAACTGCATGCCCATGCGGAAGACAACTGCTGTGTAAGCAGATTCCTGTGCCTGAATGGTATCTATCCACTGCATTATGATTTTTCTCTGTTCATCCTATAAATTGAGCTGTTGGTATTGGTCGTTGAGTTTATTTTCCAACATCATAGCTTCCAGATAATCGACATCCTGCTTCAACATCGTGAAATCCGGTGTCAGCGATACCACGGTCGCAAAGCTGCTTTTGGAGATTGGGGACATTAAATGATTCTCCAATGTGGATAAGTTAGCCAATTTTGCAGGAATTGCACCTGTGAATTTTTCATCCGCAGGAAAAGGTAACGATAAACCTTCAAACAGGAAACATAAGGTTGCAGGGAACCATATACTTCTATGCAATTCAGATGATTCAGCTATCATCCAAGGGCTTGGCGAGGAATCCGGCTTTCTATGCGTATTGTCAGAAGCAGTTAGCAAGGGAAAAAAGTAAGCCACAGGCATTGATATTGATTTCCAGAAGGTTAATCAGTATTATTTATTGAATGCTTAAAAACAAGACAGAGTATCGGATGCCAAAAGTTCAGGAAAACCGTAATTAAGTAACAGATTTTTATAGTAAAGCCAGAAAAAGGATGGTAAAATTTTAGACAGTAAAACCATTGCTTTGAAGGGTGTTGATTTTTTTAATGGGAATGGAACTGCTTCGAAAATCATAAGCCATCTGACTTGATGTCATGGGTGGCAGTTTAACAATTATGGAGGGAGAAATTATTCTACCAGTGAAATAAATGCAACGCAGTATATGGTAGATCCAATTGTTGTGATGCCAAAGTAGGAGAACAGGAAAAATGGAAAAATTTGAAAAAAAGATGATAGAATTAGGTGCCATTGATACTCCAATTAAGCGTTTTGGGATTGATGAATGGTTTGAAAATGTAACCATTGCATTTCAAGGGAAAGAGAATATAGGTAGTGTAGTGTGTATTTTTAAACAATGTTATGAAATTTCATTAAAGCATGATGAAACATATGACAAGGGAAAAAATAGTAAGGGAGAGTTAAACTACAAATATTTTATTCAAGACATTCATGTAGAAAAATGTAAAGAATTTTTATGCTTTAAAATTTCTGCATGGCCGTTAGAAGGTAAAATTTTATGCAAAGAAATTTCTATAGAGGTTAACAGTATTTCAAAATATATTTTTAAATGAAAGGAATAATCAGAGATGCTTTGGATATGAGCATATCCAAAGATGACAGGAAACTTTCTAAGCTCTGATATCTATGGCGTATCATGGATAACATCTTAAGCCAGAACCGTTATGCCTATGTGGGGAATAATCCCATAAACTATGCAGACCCGGACGGGCATAAGGCTGTGGGGAGTACCATAAAGAATACCGCTTCTGCGATGGCGGCCAATACAAGGAAGGCGGCGCAGGAGGCAAAGAACCGGATGAGTAAGGCGGCTGAGACAGCAGCGGCAAAGTCGGGGAAAGGGGCAGCCGCAGTATCCATGGCGGCAAACCGGATAACGAGAAATGAGGTAGAGGGGATAAATCGGGGGACGACGAAAGGAGTGGATGCGGCAAAGACAGGAATTGTGGCGGAAGCGTCAGCAGATGAAATTAACCGGGCGGCACAGGAAAAAGCAGCTCATTCTCAGGCGAAGGCGGATTTTGTAAGTATGCCTTTGGATGCCTTGAACAGTGCGGGCGCATGGCTTGATAAAAGGCTTACGAATCTGGCAGGGTATATAGATGCTTCCTGGGCAGGAGAGTGGGTAGGAGATGCTGCGAATTGGATAGAACAAAAAGAGAAGTGGGTTACTCAACAAGCGTGTGCAGCTTATAATTACTGTATCAATGGATTGCAGGAACTTCTGCCAAATAGTGATGTAGAGAGGATATTGGACGGTTCCGGGTTGATATTGATGGGTGGCTTCAAGATGACAGGAGGGGCTTTCCTTACCTTTGCGGGAGCGCTCACATCCTATACAGGAATCGGTTTGGGAGGAATGGCGGCAGGGACTGTTACAGGTGTTTCCGGGATATCGGATATAGAGCAGGGAATTAATGAGATAAAACTCGGATTGAGAAATGACAGCACGACACGGACGGGAAATTATGTAAGGGATACTCTGTATGACGGAAATGACACGATTTATCATTTAAGCACAGGGACGGCGGCGATGGCGGGAATGGCATTGAGACCGTATGTCATGCCGAAAAAGAATCCTGTATTGGCAGGCGGAAAGCAGAAGGATATCGCGAAGAAGGCTGCTATGGGGGAAAAGCGTGGTTCAGGAGTAAGAAATAGACAAGGTCAACCAGTCCCGGTAACGGAAAAAACTTTAGATATGGCATTGGATCCAGAGACGTATGCCAATACCATTGCTGAAAAGTATGGAATCAACCTAAGAGGAGCTGGTCAAGATATAACTATCAAATATAATCCTGATTTAAGACCAGGTATATATGGAAGAACGACAGCAGCAAATCCAAATGTTATAGAAATTGGACCAGATGCTTTGATGCGAGAGGCAGAATTAGCAAATACAATTGCTCATGAGTTAAATCATGCAAGAGATTTCATGAGAGGTGGAATTGCACCTGAACCATCAGCTTATAGTGCGGGTAACGCATTAGCGGATTATATTAATGTGTCAGACGGCACATTATGGGAGGCGCAAACCGCACGTTGATTTCGGCACTTCTGCCTCCCCGACTGCGCAGTCGCGTGGGTAACCGCAAACTTTCAGCGGGGCAGCCGCACGCTGTCGCAGCCTTGCTTGAAAAGCAGGAATCCTGCTTTTGAAATAAGGCCATGACAGGAGTCACAGCCTTTGTA
>Ga0209064_1001741_pt1 | contig 30428 bp, 27 predicted proteins | sample Inofromicrocosms_FD_187498 | JGI IMG/M metagenome (GOLD analysis project Ga0209064, IMG submission 187498) | Mouse cecum microbial communities from Vienna, Austria - Inoculum for glucosamine and mucus D2O microcosms (SPAdes) (version 2) | ecosystem: Host-associated > Mammals > Digestive system >... | reverse complement strand
CTGTTCTCATTCCGAACACAGAAGTTAAGCCTACCAGCGCTGAGGGTACTTGGTTGGACACGACCTGGGAGAGTAGGACGTCGCCGGTTCCAATGAAAGAGAGTAGCAATTAACTGCTCTCTTTTTTTGTTAGATAATAGGTATATATGCATCGAGAAGTCTTAACAAGTTTAAAATGGATTAGTCCTCTTGACAGATTATTGTTGAGGTGAAAAAGCACAGCAATGTCTTCGGTTTGGCGAGACTTGTTTTGAGCGGATAAAGTTAAATACGAAAGCAAGAGTCATCTCTCGCTTTTGTCATTCTGAGCGGAGTAAAAGAATCTTCCCGGTTTATATAAAACTGTTAGAGTTCTCTCCACTTCGCTCGATGGGACAAATATACATTCTTTTATTCTTTTTATATTTATGTTATAATCTAAATATATGGAGGTAATTATGTTTAAAGAAAATACGCCTACTTTATATACAGAAAGATTGATTTTACGTAAATTTACGGATAAAGACGTAGACGATATGTTTTTGCTTTACAGTGACGAAGATGTCAATAGATTTTTGCCGTGGTATCCTATGAAGACAAAAGAAGAAGTAAAGAAGTATTTGTTTGACACTATTTTACCATTTTATGAGAAAGACGTCGCTTACAGTTATGCAATAGCGCAAAAAACTAACAACAAGGTGATAGGATACGTTCACGTCAACGATATTGGCAATAGCAATGATATGGGGTATGCGCTACGCAAGGAGTTTTGGCGAATGGGCATTGTCAGCGAGGCTTGTTTGGCAATTTTGGAGAGGCTAAGGCAAGTAAGTTTTCCATTTATTACGGCGACGCACGACATTGATAATCCCCATAGCGGAGAAGTAATGAAGAAGATTGGTATGATATATCGTTATTCATATCAAGAGCAATGGCAGCCTAAAAATATTTTAGTTACGTTCAGAATGTATCAAATCGATTTATGTGAAGGATACGGTACGTATTTAGGATACAAGAAAAAATATCCGAATTTTATAGAAAAATTGGATTAGCGACTCAACTTTGATTACATTTAAGTGTAAATCTTGATTTCTATCTAAGAGGTATGATATAATATCAAAAAATTATATGGGGTTTTACTATGGAAGAAGAGCGCAAAGACGTATTGGAAAAAACTCAAGAAGTAGAGGTAACGACGGATCAAGTCGAAGCCAATGACACAAAGCAAGAAACGCAGTTAAAGGAGAAAAACAAACTTGACAGGTTTTTTGGGATAACAAAAAGCGGTTCGACTTTCAAGACGGAGATAATTGCAGGACTGACTACTTTTATGTCAATGGTCTACGCGTTGCTTGTCGTGCCAGGTATGTACGGCGACACTGTGACTTTTGGAGCAGTTTACATAGCCACGGCATTGGGCGCAATTGTCGGTACTATGCTTATGGCTTTTCTTGCAAAAATGCCTCTTGCTCAAGCGTCGGGTCTTGGCGCAACTGCGTACGTCACAGGAACCTTGTTGGCAAGTGAAATGGGACTTACTTACGCAAATGCAATGATATTCGTACTCTTAGACGGCGTAATATTTATATTATTGACGGCTACGGGATTGCGTAAGAAGATACTCAAGTCTATTCCTGACGAAGTAAAAATCTCCATACCAGTAGGCATAGGCTTATTTATTGCTTTTATAGGTTTCAACAATGCAGGTCTTGTCAATATTTCCAACGCAGGTATTGGATTTGCATCTTTCAACGTCTTGAGCGGCAAATTGTCTTATTTGGGAGCAATGTCTGCGGTAATTACGTTGATAGGAGTGATTGCCATAGCAATACTTTGCAAAAAGAATGTCAAGGGCGGAATTTTGTGGGGTATGTTGGGCGTAACCGCGCTTTATTATATCTTTGCAGGGCTTGGATGCGCCTGGAAAGACGAAGCGTGCTTAAATCTCTTTAAGAATTTCTCTATAGAAAATCCATTTACCGCTTTTGCAAGTTGGGGCAAAGAATCTGTAGGGCAGGTTTTTGCAAACGGATTTAATTTCTCAAAATATATGGGTATTGAGGGCAATAATGCAGGCTCGCTTGTTGTTCTGATACTTACTTCGGCATTATCTCTTTGTATGATAGATATGTTTGATACGATAGGCACGTTGTACGGCGCTTGCTCAAAGGGCGGTCTTGTTGATGATGACGGCAATCCGTTGAGAATGAATCAATGTATGCTGTCAGACGCCATCGCGACTTGCGTAGGATCGGTATGCGGAGCAACTACTGTTACTACTTATGTTGAGGCGTCTTCAGGCGTTGCCGCAGGCGGAAAAACCGGCTTTGCAGCATTTGTTACAGGAATATGTTTTTTGCTTGCCACTTTCTTAAGCCCGATTGCTCAAATCATCCCATCTGCTGCCACTTCAGCGGCGTTAATATGGGTTGGAGTATTGATGATGTCTTCCGTAAAAGATATCGAATGGAGTAATCCTGCTGCAGCATTGCCTGCGTTCTTGACAATTGCGGTAATGGCGTTTGGATACTCAATATCTTTCGGTATAGGAGTGGGACTGATTTCTTGTGTGATAATCAAGATATTTACTGGCAAAGTCAAAGAGATTTCAATAGTTACGTGGGTAATCTCAATACTGTTCATTTTAATGTTTTTGCTTACAAATTAATAGACCTCTCGACAGCGCTCGAGGTGACAAGAATTATAAAATCGCAACGCAAAAATATAAGCGTTGCGATTTTTTATTCAACTAAAATGCTAATTTAATGTGGATTTTTCACTTTTACAAAAAAAGTATACTTTTCCTGACTGCCTGCGAAAAGGCATATTTTTTCGATTACATTATACTTCAGGAATAAATATTTTGCAATATCTTTGGGTCAGGAAAAGTATACCTTTTTTGGAATTTCGTACGCAAATCAGGATTTGTAATATAACAAAAAATATACAAATTTTGGTTTAGAAGAACCTTGGGTATAGAAAATTCTATAAGTACTGCCAAAAAGGTAAAGAGTAAGTATAATTCACAGTGAGAGAGTGCTTTCTTTTCTTGCCAAGAAAAGAAACAAAAGAGTTGGGGGGTTGCGATTCTCCCCAAACCCCCGCAAACGCTTTTGTCAAATTGATATTTAATATATCATTGACGCTCGCACAAGACGCATCTGCTTGCTCGCTATGCCGTTGCTACGCTCCTTACGACCGAAACGACACTTCCTATGTCATTTCGACCGAAGCGAAGCGGAGTGGAGAAATCTCAATAATACGATGTCATTTCGACCTGCTATTCTGTCATTTCGACCGGAACGCAGTGAAGCGGAGAAATCTCAATCAATATATAAACGGATAGAGACCTCTCGACTGCGCTCGAGGTGACAAAAAAATCAATCTTTAATGAAATAAGCATAATTATAGAGGTTTGATATGCAAGTGCTAAAGAAACGAAAATTAACAAAATATATAATAATTAGTATAGCGTTATTGCTATGCGCAATAATTGCTATATTGAGTGGAGTGCAGTTATTTTATGTAGTTGAGAATACTCCTGTTACACCTATGGCAAATGCAACGCTAAATACTACTTATGGGGCGTTATTTCACGGCTCGACATATAGATATACTGATTATACGAAAGTCGAGGATATGCACAGCGGCGCTATATCTGACGATACGACGGTCGTTACCGTAGACAGCACAAAGCCTCACGGCTCGCAAGCGAATCCTTTCGTAATAGATTCTATATCCAAGTGGAATGCTTTTGCGGTTGATATGAATAATACTTCAAGCGGTATAACAAATTATGGCGCTGGCAGTTATTTTGTACTTGCAAAGGATTTAGATTTTAGTTCATCGACATTTACTCCTGTAAATCACTTTGACGGCACTTTTTATGGATTGGGACATAGTTTGGATAATATTTCTTATAACTTCAATTATTCGTCAGAATCTGCAATATTTTTGAATTTAGAAGTGGATGTAATTATCGCGGACTTAAATGCAAAAAATATATATTTTAATAATGTAGGAGCAAATAATGGTTTACTGTGTGCTATTGGCAAAGGAAATATAAATATATTAAATTGTCACTTGGAAGGCACTGTTTTGCAAGCAAATTCAATTTCTTCGGTTGTAGAATATGGGGCAATTATAGGAGTATTATATGCTGGAGCGGATATATTAGTTTATAGAAGTTCTGCAAACAGCAATGCGACTTTGAAGACGACCACGCGAGAGGGGGCAGTGGGAGGTAGTATTGTTGGAGATTCATATGATGACGCGTTAGTTACAATTTTGGATTGTTATGGAAAACTTTATTTAAATTTCTCGTCCTCATATAACGATGTTTATACAGGTATATTAGGAAGAAGTTGCAATAATAAAGGAGAAATAAGAATAGAAGGTTGTGTGGGGTATTTGTATCAGGATTATATGGAGATGGTTGCCCACGATCATCCTGCAAGTTTATTTTCTTTTTGGGTATCTTCTTCTGCTAGTCCGTCGAAGATAACAATTAAAGATACGTACACAAGTGGAAGAGCAAGACGTAGTGGTGTGGAATATTCAATTTATCCTGCTATTAATTTTAATGAACATAATAGTATTATGAGTAATATTCCTTTGACGGTGGATAATTTTAATTGGTATGCAGGTTCAGATATATGGACTCGTAAGTCGGGAGATTCATATTATTATGGATACTATTTGAATGGAGTTTCCAATTCAAAACGAAATACAACAAGTGAAGTAAGTTTGTGGCAATCTGCGCAAACGGATACTGACGCTAGTGGTAATGAAGTGTTGAAAAGTTCTATTTGGACAAATAAAAATCAAATTGGGGCTGAAACTTATTCTGTAGATAATTCGCCTGTTATAAATAAAATAGTTAAAGAACAATTTGATGTAGAATTCTTTAATTATAAAAACAACAAAGACGAGGGATTAGCAGTAAGTACGATTAAATATGACTATGGAGATACGTCAATTACGTTGTCTGCTCCTACTGAGCCTGACTCTAATCATAAGTTTGTTGGTTGGACGACAGACAAAAGCGGAGAGGGAGAGATATTTACTACTTTACCAGACAACGCTTACGGAAATCTTAAGTTGTATGCAGTATGGGATAATCCCAATACTACGGCGTCTATATCGTTATACAACAGCAATACGAGTGACAGTACCAGTACAATAGAGTATGGAACAGGTAATATAAAATTAAAAGTAAGCGCAAGCGGTAATGGAATGACTAATCCTACAAAGACGTTTAAGTGGTATAAAGACAGCGAAAGTACCGCGGTAGAGAGCGGAGATACCTGCACTTTGACTGACGTCAAGCACAGTGGAATATATTCGCTTGAGTATATGTTGCAAGATACAGATGAGCCTTTGTGGAGACATAAAGAGAAGTTGACGACTACGCAGAGCGTGACGATAAGCAAAGGACAGTTGTCAATCAAGTCGTTTGAAATCGACAAGTCTACGCCTGCATATTTTGGAATTGAGTTGTCGCAGGTGAAATTTAACGCGCAGATTAAAGATAATGGAGATAACATTGTGTCGGGATCGGCTAGATGGGAAATGCCGAGTTCTGACGTCAAAGACGGAGTCAATAGCACTTATAATATCGTGTTTACTCCTACTGACGGCGATAATTATTCTGAAGCAACTTTGCCCGTTACGTTTGACAGCGATTATGTCACGTTGACTTTTGATATGAAGATGTCAATCAATCGAGAGATAGTAGTTAACCTAGAGTACGGACAGGATTATGACAGTATAAAGATTGTCAATATGTTTTTGGAAGAGTTTAGGAGAAGAATAGTTGCGCCTGACGATCCTGCATACAATCCCGATATACATATATACGACGTCAATTTCAAAAACGTAGAAGAGAGAACGCCTACGTTTGATACCGTGGATATTACAGCGTATAATCAACAATTCCTCAACGTGACTTCGCCAAAGACGATAACGGTCGCATTTATCAACAAAGACTATACGGTCACCTTTGACGCAAAAAACGGTAGTACGCCTATTACGCAAAGTCACAAATTCAACAAGTTTTTGATAGAGCCTACCAAGCCGACGCTATCGGGCAATATCTTTTTGGGTTGGTTTTTTGACGACGTGGACGAAAGCGGCAATGTTAATACGCGCAAGTGGGACTTTATGACGGACAGAGTAAAAGGCGACGTGACATTGACGGCGCATTGGTTCCAAGCGACTTTAACGTTGATGGGCATAACTATATCGCCCAAGAATGCTACAGGATATACTGCGCAGACGGTATTGCAAGACGCGGACCTCATAGTTACGGCGCACTTTACTACCGATTCGAAGGATCAGCCGACACACGACGAAGTATTGGTTATGGGCGGCAATGGGTATACGCTGACGTATGAGTCTACGGATAATAAATTACACGTGACGTATCCGGGTATAACGGTGACTTACACTTACGGAGGCGTGACGAAAAGCGAGACGACGGATTTGACGGTCAACCCTATCAAGTTGGATTTGTCCGGCGTGACTTTCAATGACAAGACGGAAGTATACGACGGTACTGTCAAGAGTATAGATAAAATAAACGAAGGCAAATTGCCGCTTGAAATAATGGGAGTGGACTACGTCTATTCCAAGGGCGGCACACCTGTTGACGCTAGTTCTGTGATAGCAGTGGGCGTATACACCGTGACGGCTAAATTTACTACGGATAATCCCGACTATGCCGCAGATGATATGACTGCAACTTTGACTATAGCGAGAGCGGCGTCATTGTTGAGCGTAAGTTGGGATACTACGACTTTTTCTTACAACGCAAAAGCGCAGCATCCGCAGGCGATATTAAAGGATATAGACGGCAACGACGTTACTGCTCTCATAGAATTCCATTATGAGGGAGATACCGATGCTACAGCAGTTGGCAATAGATATAATATTGAATTGGTATTAGACGATCCGACGTATGCTATCAGCGGTGGCTCAAGTATTGCATTCAGCATCGTCAAAGCGGTGCTTGACGCGCCTACCCTCAACGTTGGTTCGAGTATAATTTACAATGGAGAGACGATAAATCTTGAGGATTATCTCGATGGCTTTGACGGTGATATAATGAAAATCATCAATGGCGGAAGCGGTAGCAATGCCGGAACTTATCATGCAACGATTGAGTTGCCAGATATGGTAAATTGCGAATGGAAAGGAATTAGCGGCAATTCCGTACAGGTAGACTGGACTATAGAAAAAGCGCATTTGACGGCAATATGGGATTCCGATACGCATATCGCGGACGGCAACGAGTATCAGCCGAGAGTTAGGAGCCTGTCGGGAATAGCAAGCGTTGATAGTAATGCAATAGATTATGCCAATGACTTTATTTACGTCGGGGATATTGGAAAAAGCGCAGTTGGCGCGTATTCTGTGAGCGTGGAAATCAATGACAACGCGTTGTGGAAGGATAACTACATATTGGACGGCAATACGACTTGGACGTATGCGATAGTGCCTAAGGCAGGAATGGAAGTCATTATGATAGAGTGGCAAGAGGACGACCTGATATTCAATGGCAAAGTACAAATGCCGGAGTATACCGTAAGAGATAAGGACGGCAACGACATTACGGCGCAAGTCAAAAACTTGTTGACGTTTGGAGGAGACTACGATAAGTCAAAGTGGGCGGACGATTATACTTTGACGGTCAACCAACTTGAAGACAAGTATTTTATCAAGAGCGGTTTGACGTGTAATTATACTATTCTTATAGATGAGAACGGTAACGGTTATAATCCAAACGGCGACGACGAAGACAATAAGGGCGGAAGCGGACTTGATTTGGACAGTATACTTGATGCAATCAAGGAGTATTGGCAGGCGATAGTCAGCGGAGTATGTATAATACTGATAATAGCCTTTTTGGCAAAGACTGCAAGTTATGAGAGCAGACGCAAGAGAGCCGACAAAACTGCGAATGAGAGATACAAGAGTTATTACGCAGGAGCAATAGGCTTATTTGGTTGGGCGTCTTCAAGTTGGACAGTTATAGCGTGCGTATTCATAGCTTTGACAGTAGCAAGCCTTATCATAATGCTGATAGCAAAGAACAGATGCAGAAAAGCCGAAGATAGTCTAGCGTACTCCAAAGAAGATTTTGAGCGCAATCAAATGGATGTAGAATACCGCCGACGCGAAGAAGAAGCGAGACAGCGCGATGAAAATATGCGAATGATGTTGATGAGTATGTTTGGCGGAAACGGCGCGAACGCAAGCGGTAATATGGGGCAAGGAATGCCGCAGGGCGGATATATGGGCGGCGGCTATGGCATTGGCGCAGAGGACATAAGAGGAATAATCTCCGATACTGTGACGGCGCTATTGCCGAGCGTTCAGCAACTCTTGCCGCAACAAGCGTCTACAAATGACGAAGCAATCAAGAGCCTTATTGAGGGTCAAAAAGCTATAATGCAAAAACTTGCAGAGCAACCTGCCGAGAGAATTGTCGAGAAGGAAGTCGTAGCAAGTAATGCAAACGACGAGGCGATTAAGGCATTGATCGAGGGACAACGAATCATAATGGAAAAACTCGCTAATCAGACCAATCAACCTCAAGTAATTGAGAAAGAAGTACCCATTGAAAAGATAGTGGAGAAGGTTGTCGAAGTGCCTGTAGAGGTTGAGAAAATAGTAGAGAAGGAAGTGCCGGTAGAAGTAGAGAAGATTGTAGAGAAGGAAGTAAAAGTTGAGGTACCTGTCGAAGTCGAAAAAATCGTAGAGAAAGAGGTAGTCAAGGAAGTGCCGGTCGAGAAGATAGTCGAGAAAGAAGTAAGGGTAGAAGTACCGGTCGAGAAGATAGTCGAGGTACCCGTAGAAAAAGTGGTGGAAAAGGTAGTGGAGAAAGAGGTTAAAGTAACCGCTCCTGCAAAGCCAAAAATAGAAAAGGCGCCTAGACTTACATTAGACGAAGCGTACGCATTGCTAAGCAAAGAGCAAAAGAAATACTTTGACGGATTGAGAGACTATGCTCTGACGAAGTATAAGTGCAAAGAGAAGAAGTCGACGTACTTCGTAGTATACGGACATACAGCTACAAATCCGCTAATCAAACTTACAATAAAGAAAGACACGACGGTAGCGCTGTTGAAGATGGAAGACGAGTATATGAAAGACATCAGGCGAGACGCAACTGGAGACGGCACGAAGGTGAAAGTGAAGGAGACGGAAGTAATAGTAAGCGACAAGCAAGCCTTTGAGACGGCGAAGAAGATGGTGGACTTGAGAGACGACCAGATAGAGAGATATCAAGAACTTCTTAAAGAGCAACGCGCTATGAGAAGCAAGAAGTAAGAGCAACTCAAAAATCGTAAAAATCTTGCGGTTGGGGCGGCTGTTAGATTATTACTTTGAAATCAGTATATGCTAGGCGGGCGCGTATGTGATGCGCACCCGCTTAGTTGCAAAGAGATTATCTGACACTATTTATAATACAATTTTTATTATTCATTCACTTAATTGCGAGCGTATAAGATTTATATATTATTATTGCGAGTAGCGCCTATTTATATTATATATATATTCATTGACCTATTACTTAATATTTTTGAAAAACCGACTACAAACGCTTGACTTAAAACTTAATTGCATATAAAATGTTGTTGTCTGGGTATAATTATGCCCAAATACTACATTATGCACAAAAGAACGGCGGGTGTGGCCGTTTTTAGTCAAAGATATGAGATTATCCTTCGGGGTTGCTGGATAACTCATCCGACACATTACTACAGGAGGTTAGCAAAATGCCAACAATCAATCAACTTATCAGGCAAGGGCGCGAGAAGCAAATTAAGAAGTCTACTGCTCCTATTATGCAGAAGAATCCTCAGAAGAGAGGCGTATGTCTTTCTGTAACGACCACTTCTCCTAAAAAACCTAATTCGGCTATGAGAAAGATTGCCAGAGTTCGTCTTGTAAACGGTCTCGAGGGTACGATTTATATCCCGGGTATCGGACACAATTTGCAGGAGCACAGCGTGGTACTCATCAGAGGCGGAAGAGTAAGAGATTTGCCTGGTGTAAGATATCACATTATTCGTGGTACTTTGGATAGCGCAGGCGTTGCAAAACGTATGCAAGCTAGATCCAAATATGGCGCAAAGAGACCTAAATAAGCGAGTCGCTATTTAGTCGGATGTAAATTATTATTCACAATCTAAAAAGGAGGTATAGAGTTTATGCCAAGAAGAAATTCGGTCCCGGTAAGGGATGTATTGCCAGATCCGGTATATGGCAGTAAGGTTATCACAAAGTTTGTCAATCAAATTATGTGGGACGGTAAAAGAGGTATCGCGCAGTCTATCGTGTACGACGCTTTTAATATAGTTGAACAAAAATTGGGAGTACCCGCTATGGAGGTATTCAATAAGGCAATGGAGAACGTAATGCCTACGCTTGAAGTTAAAGCAAGAAGAGTCGGCGGTTCTACGTATCAAGTTCCTATGGAAATTCGTCCTGCAAGAAGACAAACGCTTGCAATCAGATGGCTTGTCACTTTCTCACGCAAGAGAGGCGAGAAGACTATGGTTGATAGAGTAGCCGCAGAATTGATGGATGCTTACAACAACACTGGTAATTCCGTCAAGAAGAAAGAAGATATGCACAGAATGGCAGAGGCAAACAAGGCTTTTGCACACTATCGTTGGTAATCCCCGCGGTACTTATTTAAGAGGTAAAAAATGGCTAGAGAATATTCTTTGGAAAATACAAGAAATATCGGCATTATGGCTCACATAGACGCCGGTAAAACAACTACGAGTGAAAGAATCTTGTTCTACACCGGTATCAATCACAAAATCGGCGAAGTGCACGAAGGCGCAGCGACGATGGACTGGATGGAGCAAGAGCAGGAGAGAGGTATCACTATTACTTCCGCTGCAACCACCACTCATTGGAAAGGTACGTGTATCAACCTTATAGATACGCCCGGACACGTTGATTTCACAGTTGAAGTTGAGCGTTCGCTCCGTATTCTTGACGGCGCTGTCGCATTGTTCTGCGCAAGAGGCGGCGTTGAGCCTCAGTCAGAGACAGTTTGGAGACAGGCTACTAAGTATCACGTTCCGAGAATTGCTTTCGTCAACAAGATGGACAAGGATGACGGTAATTATTTCAGAACTATCGAAATGATGAATAAGAGACTCAGCGCTAATGCGGTTGCTATGCAATATCCTATCGGCGCAGAGAAAAACTTCAAGGGCGTTGTGGACCTTTTGACAATGAAGGCTTATTACAATGAGGGAAAGAATGGCGAAATCATCACAGAGAAAGATATCCCTTCGGACATTCTCGCAGAAGCAGAGGAGAAGAGAGCCGAACTTATTGAAAAGATTGCAGAGTTTGACGACGCATTGATGGAAAAATTCTTTGAGGGAGACATAAGCGTTGAGGCAATGCCTAAGACAATGCTTCAGCCTATCATTCGTAAGGCTGTCATTGATATGAAGATTACGCCTGCTTTTTGCGGTACTTCACTTGGCAATAAGGGCACTCAACTTTTGCTTGACGCTATCGTTGATTATTTGCCTGCTCCTACCGATGTTCCAAGTGTCGCTGGTTACGCTCCCGGCAAAAAAGACGATGAAATCTCTCGCAAATCTTCGGATCAAGAGAAGTTCAGCGGACTTGCTTTCAAGATCGCAACAGACCCATTTATTGGAAAACTTGCGTTTTTCCGCGTATATTCGGGCGTGTTGACAAAAGGCTCTTATGTCTACAATTCCACTAAAGACAAGAGAGAAAGAGTCGGTCGTCTTGTTAGAATGCACGCAAACAGCCGTACTGAAATCGACGAGGCGTATGCGGGCGATATAGTTGCTATCGTAGGACTTAAGGATACTACGACCGGCGATACGCTTTGCGATGAAAGCGCTCCGATTATATTGGAATCTATGGAATTCCCAGATCCCGTTATTCAGATCGCTATCGAACCCAAGACAAAGGCAGGACAGGAAAAGATGGGACTTGCTTTGCAAAAACTTGCAGAAGAAGATCCGACATTTAAGACTTATACAGACCAAGAAACAGGACAAACGATTATTGCAGGTATGGGCGAATTGCACTTGGATATAATCGTAGACAGACTTAAGAGAGAGTTTAAGGTAGAAGCAAACGTAGGCGCTCCGCAAGTTGCTTACCGCGAGACGATCAGAGATACCGTCAACGCTGAAGGACTCTTCAAGAGACAGTCAGGCGGTAAAGGTCAATACGGTCACTGTAAAATTGTTATTTCGCCAAACGAACCAGGCAAGGGCTTTACGTTTGTTGATAAGACGGTCGGCGGTAGCATTCCGAAGGAATATATACCGGCAGTTGAGGCAGGTATCAGAGAGGCTTCCAAGAGCGGTATTTTGGCAGGATACGAGACAGTTGACTTCAATGTTGATTTGGTAGACGGATCTTATCACGAAGTTGACTCTTCGGAAATGGCATTTAAGATTGCAGGCTCTATGGCATTCAAAGACGGCGTAAGCAAGGCTAAGCCTGTACTTCTTGAGCCTATAATGAGCGTCGAAGTTCAAGCGCCGGAGGATTATCTCGGCACGATTTTGGGTAGCGTTACCGCAAGAAGAGGTAGCATCAAGACGACTGAAGAGCGCAACGGCGTTCAGGTAGTAGACGCGGACGTACCGCTTGCAGAAATGTTCGGTTATGCGACCGACTTGAGAGGATCTACTCAAGGAAGAGGTAACTTCACAATGCAATTTGACCATTATGCAGAAGTTCCGAAGTCAGTATCCGAGAAGATAATTGGCGCAAGAGCAAAGAAAGCGTAATTGGTTAAACTACTCAACATTTTATATAAATTATAAATATATGTTGACAAAATTCAAAAAACAATATAAAATAAAAAAGTAAAACAAACAAAGATTAATTCATAAATAATCTAGGAGGATAATTTATTATGGCTAAGGCTAAATTCGAAAGAAATAAACCGCACGTTAATATCGGTACTATCGGTCACGTCGACCACGGTAAGACCACTCTTACGGCTGCTATCACAATGTATTCTGCAGCAAAGGGTTTTGCTCAAAAAATGAGATACGACGAAATCGATAAGGCTCCAGAAGAGAGAGAAAGAGGTATTACAATCAATACCGCTCACGTTGAGTATCAAACGGCTAATCGTCACTACGCTCACGTTGACTGCCCAGGACACGCAGACTACGTTAAGAATATGATCACCGGTGCAGCGCAAATGGACGGCGCTATCTTGGTAGTTGCTTCCACTGACGGTCCTATGCCACAGACTAGAGAGCACATTCTTCTTGCTCGTCAGGTAGGCGTTCCTTACATCGTTGTATTTATGAACAAGACCGACCAAGTTGACGATCCGGAACTTTTGGAACTCGTAGAAATGGAAATCAGAGAACTCTTGAACGAGTACGGTTTCCCTGGCGACGATACTCCAATCATCAAGGGATCTGCGCTTTTGGCTTTGGAGGCTGCTTCCAATGACAAGCCGGATGATGCTGCTTGCGCTTGCATTCAAGAACTTCTTGATGCAGTTGACGCATATATTCCTGCTCCTGAGCGTGACACAGATAAGCCTTTCCTTATGCCTGTTGAAGATGTATTCACCATCACTGGTCGTGGTACGGTTGCTACCGGCAGAGTAGAAAGAGGTGTTGTTAAAGTTCAAGATAAGGTTCAAATCGTTGGTATCAAACCTACGACTGACACAACTGTTACAGGTCTTGAAATGTTTAGAAAACTTCTTGACGAAGCATATGCAGGTGACAATGTAGGCGCATTGCTCCGTGGTATCGACAGAAAGGGTATCGAGAGAGGTCAAGTTCTTGCAAAGCCGGGTACTATCAACCCACACACCAAGTTCGCTTCTCAAGTATACGTATTGACCAAAGACGAAGGCGGTCGTCATACTCCGTTCTTCAACGGTTACCGTCCGCAGTTCTACTTCAGAACAACCGACGTTACCGGTTCAATCAAACTTCCTGACGGCGTAGAAATGGTTATGCCTGGCGATAACATCAATATGGACGTAACTCTTATTACTCCTATTGCTATCGAAGAAGGACTTCGTTTTGCTATCCGTGAGGGTGGTAGAACGGTTGGCTCCGGTGTCGTAGCAAAGATTACCGAGTAATCAACGACAAAACACAAATACAAAATAGCCTCTCTTTTGAGGGGCTATTTTTTTGTTATCATTTCGAGCGAGGTAGAGAAATCTAAATCGTAATTTATAATTAAACAGGCGGAATTAGGTTTATGACAGCCAACCCTTTATTTTAGATACTATTTTATTCCAAACGGAGTCTTGATTTTTGCTATTTGTATTATTTTTAGAATAATAGTAATCATTTTGTTTTGAACGGCTGGCAATAGACAATGGATCTTGCGTATTAACAATCAACTCATATAATTTTTTAATGCTATCTATATCTTCTTTAGTGCAGAAGTCGTCGTCTATAGATATTTCGTGCACCAATTGATTGCGCATCCAACGGAAGTTTTTAATTTGCTTATATGTCGTGTCCCACGCTGAAATTTCTGCGGTTGTTTCATAGGGAGTGGTTTCCATTTCGCAGATATAAGAAGATACGCCTTCGTTACTGTCTAGCATTTCTTTGCAAAGTTTATCAAGACGCTTGTATTGTTCAAGAAATTCGACATTTTGTTCTCGCATTTTATTTCTCCTACAATTTAGATTATGCTATAAGTTTTCTAGTATAACATCTATTACAAAAAAATATTTATTTTACTATTGTGTTACTCGCTTGACTTCGTCTTTGCAAATCTCTATTTCTGCTGTATAAATTCGCTGTATGAGCATACATTTTCCTTTTACAACCGGGCGTTGAAGGAAGAAAAAGTCCACGGCTTCCCAAATGAATACCCAAGCGGCAATTTCAATAATGGACGTAATATAGATATTGTCAGTAAAATGATTTATGAGTATCAGGGCAGTGAGAGCAATTATTCCGAGTATCGTCATTATTGTTGAAATCAAGACGACACGTTTGACTTGTTTCTTGTATTCCGCATACGTCGATTTGCAATGGCTTTTTATACTTTGCTGCACCTCATCCGAATCTAAGTCGATTGTAGTGTGAATTCTAATTTTAATTTTTTCTTTTATAGGCGCATCTTTTGCTTTGTCAAATAAATAATTGCTGAATTCACCATTTAATTTATCGCCCGAATAACTGTAGGCGGAAAACAATTGATCTCTGTTGTCAATTTTTACGTTTATCTCCGACGGATTGTATGTTGCGCTTTCATCCGAAGCATTGTTGAGTATTTGTTTATCTATTTCTTGATTTCGTTTGTTCCAAAACATAGCGTTTACCGTTAAAAATATATTGCATTATAATTTTACCACATTCAAGAGTTATCTTCAAGTATATTCTTATTTTCATAGATTTAGCGTTTATAATATTTGAATTTAAATTTTTTGTAAAACACTTGACACTAATAACAATATATTATATAATCACATTGATAACATTATTTGTTATCAAAATGTCATATAGGAGGTAATATATGAAAACTGCTGCAAAAATATTTATTATTTTGGGTATGATTGGCGGTTGCTTAGCGATTTTGCCTTTAATTTTCGGCGGAATTACTCTTTCAAAAATGAATAAAGCAACTTCTGCGTCAGAACTCAAAGTATGGGGTATACTTGACATCTTTTTCTGCGGTATTATCGGTGGAATTTTAGTTCTCTGCCTTAAAGACTCAGATTTGGCAAAGTAATCGTAATCAAAGAATAAAAATGTGGCATAAGCGTTTGCTTATGCCACATTTTTTGCGCTTATTCTAACGGCGGGACGTTGCAAATTTAATCGTCGCAATTGTCATTTTCATCCTCAAATTCTATACACTTTAACAAATGCTTAGGCATAGGCTCTAAACTATTGAGAGAAAACGTGCCGTAGGGGAGTGATAATTTATATAGACTGAGAGTCAAATTTATATAAAGCAATACGACAAGGATTAACGGCGTCGTCCGACTATAAATCACATATTTCTTATGCACCTTGCGAGTTGAGATATTGTTTTAAAAATGCGTATTGCCAATTGCTTTCAGGCGAATCTTATTCAGGAACGACGAGTTGTCCAATATCAATTTTATCAGACGAATCGTTAATAAGAATTTCTATCAAAACAAGTTTGTCGTTAAAGTCATAGTTATTATAAAATCAACATTATTATTCTAATATATCCTTTATTTGATCGGATTTATATTTTAATTAAAATATAGCTACTTAAAAATCAACATAAAAAATCAGTAAAATAAATGGCACTACAATGAGTTCCGCGTAACTAATTGAAAAGCAAAATTACATAGATTCCCAAACTGCAATATTTATTCGCTTAGCGCAAAGAAAAATGACTGACAAGATAGGGAGTCTTATCGACCATCCGACGTTAAATTGAAATTCAACTGCTATACCTTGCGTATAGGGTGTCTTACAACGGTTTTTAATTTTTCTACGGTACACTTGCGCGGATCGCTTAAATATATCTCGTGATGATAGCGAACGTTCATAATATCCAATGCATAGCCGTTTGCTTTCATATACTCGTGCATACGTGCAACCGTATTAGGCTCGTCGTCGTAAGAGCCGACGTGCATACATTGAACGCAAACACCCTCGTCATAGGTTAAGAACTCCACATTTGAAAAGTCTGTTTTTTTCTTGCTTGTCGCTTCTTGCACCGCCCAATCGAAATCGGCTTTGGTCACGAAATCGGGCAAGCGTATAAGCGAAATAAAATTAAACTCATTCTTGTTAGCATAATCTATCGTATCAGAGCCTTCCTGCCACCAAAAGCCTTCGAGCGGCGGAACAACGTATTCAAAATATCCGTCGATTTTGTGCGATCCTTTATAACTCATTTTGAGAGTAAACGCTATTGCATACAAAAGTCCTATCGAGTCTTTATACTCGCCGTTTTCATTGTTGGGATCACCTTTACCGCGTACCGCTATGTAATTCATTTTCGGCACGGTGACGATAGACGGCTTGTTATCCGGCATATAAAATTCTTTGTATTCTTTTTTATAATCAAATGCCATTTTCTTTCTCCGCTAAATTGAAATTTATCGATTATTGTTTTTAAGATTGTCCAACGCTTCGGCATTATTCGAGATTACCATACCGACAGTCTGACAGTCGTTAAAAGTCAAACAGTTGCCACAGGTTTCGCACCCTTTAATAAGCGCGCATTGTCTTATAGGGCACAGACTGTTACAATACGGTGTTTTTACTCCGTCTACTCGACAACCTTCGCAGTTTATCATTTCGGGTGTGATTTCTACGCCGTTTAATTCCGACCAAAGTTTTGCAACCTTTTCACGTAAAGCATTATCGTTATTAAGCGTAGCAATTCTCGCATCACATTTTTCACAATCAAGTCCGCAATATGCAATAAGTTTTTTCATCGTTTGTATTTTCTTTCCCTCCGATAAATTGCCGTTTATCATACATTCATTATAGCAAAAGCAAAATGCTTAATCAAGCAAACATAAGTTACTCAAAGATTTCTTTAAAACCACAAAAAATGACCGATAAGACGGTGGTTCTTATCAGTCATCTAATGGTGGAACTGAAAGCGACAAAAACGCACACCCAAATATTCAAGGTAAATCGGCGTGAGTTTTATTGCGTGGTGGAATTGCCGTTGTCGGACTACCCGTTATACGGCAAACAGTTAGTCGCAAGGGGCTAACCCCTCGCGGCTTGCCCGTTCGCTTGCAATGGCTGTCATAGCGTCCTTATAAATACGCTTTGACAGCCTTTTTGCTTGCTCTTTATCGGGCGGCAGTTTGGCGTAAATGTTTTTGCTTTGGTCGTTAAAGTATATAACCGTTATTCCGAGCGGCATATTGTTTTGCATATACGAAATTCCTTTTTATCGCCTAAATATATTTTCTTTTCGTAAGTGCTTAAAACGGCAAGTCGCCGTCGTCCTCTATCGGTACTAAATCGGAAAGTTTGGCTTGCTTTGGCGGCGGTACTTGTTTTCCGTCCTTTTTTTCGTAGTGCCACACGCCCAACGCCGTAAATTTTATTATGTTGTGTATTCTTGATATAAAAGCGTTGTAAACCTCGCGCGCGGTGTTTTGTTCGTCCTTGTAGAGCCTATCAAGCGGCAAGTTAGATATTATGAATACTTGCTCGAAACACGCAGTCCTATTTGAAAACCGCGCGGGCAGTTGAACGGGGAACTTGTCTAATAAGTTATTCATAAACGGCAAGTCTATTTTTCCCGTGAACTCGTCAAGCACTAATATTCTTTGGTGGTCGTATGCCTCGAACGTGCCTTTTAAGTAGTTGTCAATTCGGCATATATCTTCTATCGGGTAATTGTCGTAAATGTATGTCGTTTTGCCCGTTCGGGGTATTCCGTAAATATATGTTACAATCACATTACGGAACTTTTTTCCGTATTCGGCTTTTAATTCGTCTTGTCTAAACTTTTCTATTTTATCTGGTCCGTATTGTGAGTATAAGACGGGAAACATATTTTTCAGCAGTATGTTGTCAGCACCGAGTTTTAACGCCTCGAAAAATTGCGTTATATCGTTGCGCGTTCGCATTTCGCTAAACTCCCCGATTTCAACGGGCGGGGCTATGCGCGTGTCGGTTTTCGTGCAATAGTCGCGGTTTTCCAAATTGCTCCCGCGCGGTACTATTATGTGAGCCGTCGGAAAGTCTTGTTTGACATTTACAAAACGCTTGCTGTTCTTGTAGATAATAAAGCCTTGTATGTGCGGCGTTCCGTTTTCGCCCCGTTCATACTGATACACCGCATATTTCAAGCCGCCCACATCTTTCAAATTCTTAAAGTATTTTTCTATGCTCTCCAAGTCTTTGAAAAACGGGCGTTTGATTAAAACGGCGTTTCCGTCTTGCTCGTATCGAATATACCGAAACTCGAAAAAATCTTTGTTTTCGTCCTCTTGCAATACGGACAAATCATAATGATTTTCTTTAACCTCTAAATCGGTGTCGGACGGGTTAATTTCCGTATAGCCGCTGTCGGCAAATATCGGGTTGTTAATCGTTAATAGCCAGCGTTTTTTCATTGTCGTAACGGGCGCGGGGCTTTCCTCGACGGCTATTTTATTGTTTGTGATTTCGTCCATAAATGCACCTCGATAATGCAAAATTCTTGTTCCGTGTTCCGCAGTGCCAGTAGGGTAATAGTAAGCCTACTGCACACGGGCGGCGTTCGCCGCCCGTGTGTTGCGGTGTCGGTTATGAGTGAATGAGCGCGGCGGGCGCAACGTATAAAAGCGTTTCGCGCTTGCGCCGGCGGCGTAGTTCCGCTTGCCGCTTGCGCTGTTCCCGTCGCAGTAACTTAAAGTCTTTCATAAGTTCCTTTGTTACAAACTTTGTGTTCTTATTGAGAATAACCATTTTCGCCTTGTAGTCTAAAACGGTGTCGTCTATGATTTCACGGAAAAAGCGCGGCGGCAGTTGCGTGTCGCTTTCTTTCATAGCCGTGAGTATGTCTATATTCTCGAATATAACCGCTAACTTTTCCTTGTGCAATTCCGTAAAGTCTAACTTTTCCATAGTTCCGTAACCTCGCTGTTATTGTTCTTGTTTTCGTTCTGATTAAATAGCGGATAGCGTTCGCATCGCGCAAGCATAGCCGCCTTATTGTTGCCCGTGAGCGTGGCGGGCGTGGTATGGTAGTTGCCCGTCATACCGTTGTAAAAATATTCTTTGCCGCTGTAACTGTCTACGCAACCGTAAATATTCCCGTAATGCGTGTATGCCGTTTTAACGCCTATTTTCGCGTTGCCGCTGTCCTTGTAACGGGCGTATTGCCGAACGCCCGAAAACTCCAAACAGTTCCATACGGTTTTAATAAGCCGCCCGTAATGGTCGTAATAATCTTTTTTATATTGCACCTCTATGAGTTTATCGGAAAGCGAACGAAAGCGTTTGTCCGCGCTGTCGTCTATTTGCGTGTCAGCCCACATCTGAACGCCGACCTTGCGTTGTCGTTCAATGTAACGTAGAAAGTAGTCCGCAACCCGTTCCGCAGTCATAGACTTGCGGCTGTCTAACTTGCTTTGAATTTCGGGCAGAAAGATTTTTGCATACGGCAAGAGATAGTCCACAGCGTGAACGCCGTCGTATAGTCCTATTCGTTCAAATTGCAGTTCCATAGAAACGCGCGGCTTATACCCAAGCCCCCGCGCTATGAAAGTATCGTCAACGACATAAACAAGGTGTTGAACGTGCGGCGCGAGAGATAGATTTTCCCAGCCGCCGGCACGCAGCCGTTCTATTTCCTTTTTGCAAATAGATAGGTCATAAACGGACAGCGGCGGTATCATATATTGCGTTGCAAAATGCGCAAGTAGAGTTGTTTTGCCTACGCCGCGCTCCCCGACAACGTAAGTAAGATAATACGTTTTGTTTTCCATAAGCCCCCCCCGCAAAAAGAAACAAGGGAACGGACAAACGCCCGCTCCCTCGTAAGATTTAGTTATTTATTGCCCGTATTGCGGCGGTTGCCTTTGGGTTTACTGTCGGCGGGCGGCGCGGGCGGTGGCGTTGCCGCCTCGTCGTTTTTCAGATTGTTGTAAATGAAAAACGAATTGCGCTTGCCGATATTCCCCATATGCGCGTATGCGCTTTGCTGTCCTTTGCGGTACGAGGCAATTTCACGTTTGGTAAACTGCTTTGCGTATTCCTTTTTCTGCTCGGTAGTATAAGGCGTATAACGTGCTTGCGGCTGTTCGCCGTTCGTCGTATTCATTTGCTGTTGTGTGGGTTGATTTGCCATAGGCTTATGCTCCTTTTTTTCGGTATAGTCCGTTATGCTATCTGAACGCGACACCATAATAAGAGTTGCCGAACCGTCGGCGGCGCGGGCGTATGTTCCTTGATAGCCTTGCGGTATTTTCGGGTTTGCCATAAATTACGCCTTTTTCGCGGGCGCGGGCGTTTCGTCCTTTGCGGCTTTTGCGAGTAACAATTCCACAATGGTATTTGTAGCGCGGGGCAGAAAGTAAAAGTATTCGTCGTCGTTGAACATTTTGAGTACAACCGCTATATATTCCGCGCCGTTCTTTTCGCTGGTACGTTTTTCGAGAGTAAAACTCTTGAACGGCTCAACGCCCAACTCCGTGCAAGTCTGAATGAGTTCGACGACCTCTTTATCGCACCACACGTCAGCCGAACGCCCGTTAATGAGTTCAACGCGCACAAAATGATTTTTGCCGCCGCGTTTAGAGGGCTTTGCCACAATCTTGATTTCCTTGACTACCTTGTTTAAGTTTTCCATTTTTTGCTCCTATATAGATTATTTTTCAACCGCCGCAAATTACGTTGCGCACCGTCATTTACTGCGGCTAATGGCGGGGCTTTTTGCGCTTACCCCAAGCGTTATAATTAAGTTGTGATTTGCCTTTGTTTATCTTAAAACGTACAGTTCCCACATTGTCATCATCTCGATATAGAAACCCGCATTGTCCGACCACTCAATAGTCAGATAGCCGTCGCGTTTGCAAGATATTGTTATGGTAAATGTGTTTTCCGTTCCGTATTCCACAAGTCCGAGCGTTGCCGAGAACGGCGCAAGGCTTGTCAATTCTTTGTCGCCAGCATTGCCGCCGTCGCCCTCGTGTTGCAGTTGTTGCCATTGTCCGTCATAGCCGTATTCGTAGCCGTAGCAACTGTTTCCGTCGGGCGAGTTATACCAAAAACTGTTGTTTCCGTCGTCGCGTATATTCGCCTTGATATAGTTCGCCGTAACCTTGATTTTGTCGCCCGCTTTCAGACCGCTAACCGCTATGTCAACGCTGTTCATAGTGCTGTCGCCGTAAACATAGTGCATATCGTCGCCCAAGCGCGTCCAAGTTCCGAATTTTGCCGTGAAAGTCGTGTTTGCGGTTATCTTGTAGGTTGAAAGATTTATAACCGTGTTGCCGTCCGTAGTCCAGCCTATGAACGTATCACTGTTGAAAGTAGGCGCGGAGGCATAACCGCCGTTTTGCACCTCTTGCGTTGCTATCGTCGTATTGCCGTTTTTGAACGTAACCGTGAATTTATCAACGCGGAATAACGCCGTAAATGTTACGTTTTCGGTAACGGTGTAATTGCCTACGTTGACGGTGTTCGTTCCGTCGATAGACCAGCCGACAAATACATAATTCGGCTTTGTGGGCGCGGCGGGTACGGTGGGCTTGCCGTTGCGCTCTATAATCTGCGTATTGTGCGTTTTGCCGTCCGCTATGAATTTCACGTCGTACTTGTACGTTATATCTGCGACAAATACGGTATCTGCCGTAATGCGGTATTCGCTAACGTTGACCGCAACGCCGTTTACTTTCCAGCCGTTGAAAACTTTATAAGCGGTTGAATTAGTTTCGGGTGCGGTTGCATAGTTGCCCGATTTTACGGTTTCGTTTTTCAGCGTGGTGTCCTCGTACTTGAACACGACGGAATACTGCTTTGTGAATTTCGCCGTAAATGTTACGTTCTGCGTAACGGTGTAAGTTGTAAGATTTACGGGCGTGTTTCCGTCAATCGTCCAGCCCTCGAACACATAGCCGTTTTTCGTAGGTGCGGCGGGCGCGGTTACTTGTGCGTTTTTCAGTACGATTTCGTTGTGGTAGTTTTCGCCGTCTACCATAAAATTGACCTCGTATTTATGCGTTACGTCGGCAACTATTTTCGTGTTTGCCGTTATGCGGTAAGTGGCAAGGTCGATAGGCTCGCCGTCAACCGTCCAGCCGTTGAATATAACGTAAGCCGTAGAGGGCGGCGTTGCAACTGTCAAAAGACTGTTCTTGTTTACTATCTGAATGTTGTAAACGCTCCCGTCAAACTCGAACGTGGCAACGACTTGCTCGCCGCTTTCCAGCGTAGACAGATACTGTTCGTAATAACTCACGGACTTTTGCAATTCCGCAATTTTGGCGTTCAGAGCATTGACCACCGAAGAATTGTTTTGCGTTTGCAATGTCAAATCGGCAATCTGATTGTTAAGGCTTGCAATTTGCGCGTTCAGCCCGTTAATCGTCTTTGCGTTCAGAGCGTTGTTTTCTTGTAACTGCGTATTGAGATTTTGCAAGTTCGATAATTGCTCCGTAAGGGCGGCGATTTGCCGTTCGTTCTCGTCCTTATTGCCTTGCAGCGTAAGTATCTGCGTTGACAGTTCGGCAATTTGCCCGTTCAATTCCGTTATGGTAATTTCGTTGCTTGTCTTGATTGTGTTCAGCGTTTCAATCTGTGTTTCCAGAGCGGCGCGTTGTTCGTTCAACGTAGCGACTTGCCCTTGATAGTCTTTGATAGAATTATTTAAGGAGGTTGCCTCGCTCGTATACTGCGATATTAAATCGTTCTGCGTGGTTATCGTGTCGCGGTAACTGTTGATTAGTTTGTCGTATTCGTCCTTGTCTTTGAGAGCGGTGAAATAGCCGTCTTCGTAAGATTTTTGCACGTCCTCTTGCGTATATAGACCGTTGCCCGCCATTCCGTCCTTGACCTTCGACCAATTTATAATGCCCCAAGTAAGTAGGAACGCGAAAACGCCGATTATGAGAATACTGAATATGATTGTTAATACTTTTTTCGTTATTGACATTGTTCGCTCCTTATAAAATTTCTATAATGCGTAGGCGTATGCCGTTGTCCGCAAAATACTGTTCGAGAAAACTTGCGTTTTCTTTACCCGTCGTCGCAAGCGTTAAAGTCGTTTTGTTGCTCAAAAACTTGACCGACAATTTCATAACCGCGCTGTTGATTACGTTCCCGTTCGTGTCGTAAAAGTCCATATTTACAGTTGCGAACACAGAGCCGGCGTTTATTTCCGTATTCAGCAGAACGTAGTCATTGAGTACGACTTGATAGGTCTTTTTCTTGCCGTCAAAATTCTCGACTTTGAGCAAATCTTTTTCAAATGCGTATGTGTCGGTGTCGTCGTATAAATCGTGATAGAATACCACGCTTGTAGACGAATAGTTAAAACTTTCTTGCGTGAATCGGTTGCTTATATCTATTGAGCCGTTTATATAACTTTCAGCCTTGATTTCCTTATACAACCGAACCCCGCAGAAAACGGCGGCAACGATAATGACGAACGCAAGCAGATAGAGAATAACCATACCTATGATTTTTTTCATATAAGCACCTCGCTGTATTCGTTGTTTATTGCGTTTGCCGTTCCGTCCAGCACAATACCGCGACTGTGTTTTAATGTTTTCAGCCCCGTATCGTTCAGCGATTTTTCCAGCAAGTAAAATGTTCGTGCATTGCCCTTGATAGTAAGCGTGTCGATTTCCAGCCCGTCGAAAGCGTTATAGTCAAGACCTACAACCTTGATTTCTTTACCCGCCAAATATTCGGAATGTAAGTCCAGCGTTATATTGACCTTTGCGCGGGGCATATCTGCAAACAGTTTTTTGCCGTCCATAGACAGCGAAACAAAATACCCGTCGTATATTTCGCTGTAACGGTAAGTAAACAGTTCCGCGCCGTTCAACTTGCTTGTGTCCGTCAGCGTGTAGGTCATACGTTCTTGCCAGTAGGTAGTGTCTATATGCTCGTCGCTGGTGTCGTATTTCGGGTTGCACTCGATAGAGCCGAAAATGCTTTGCGTACTGTTACGCGCTCCGTTCTCGTCGTAGTGGAATTTCAGCACGGCGTAATTTTTAATTATGTCGGTTACGTCGTCCGCCTTGAATTTGCCGCTTGTGCCGTCGTATTCTCTGATAGAAAAGTATTGCGATAAATCAAGCGTGATATAGTAATCGCCGTAGCCTTTGTCGTTCGACTTTATAGCCGAGAAAACCGCGTCGAACACGTCGCCGTAATCGAAGTACGTTGTGCTTTGCTTGACCGTCCATAAAAAGCCCCACAGTCTGCCGTATGTGTCGTATTTGCCGTCTAACTGAATTGAAAACGGGCGGTTGTCTATCTTGATAATGAATTGTTGGTTACGGTTTAGCACCGTTGACACGCTCCCGTATTGTCCTTTGAAACCGCTCCAATTTATGCCGTTTGTCGTATCGTAGTAGTAAAATTCAGAGAGTACGCGTTCGTTTGCCTCGCTTTCCTTGTGTACCTCTTGCGTATACGTTCTGAAATCGCCTATAAATTGCATACCCGTTGAGCGGTACTGATCTTGCGTTAGGTTGTAGCCCGTGAAATAGTTGTACTTTAATTCTTGCAGTTGTACGCCGTTGTTCTTGTCGTTGGAATAGTAGTTTGCTTCCATAAACCACCGTTCCTCGAAAATGTCTTTTTCCTCGTCCGTCAGTTCGTCGTCTTTCTTAATGTCTACGGCTAACTGGTCGTTGATATTGTTCACGCCTATGGTCGTATCTTTCACAAAATAGTGATAGTAAACGAACGCGATAATAACGCAAACGGCTATCACGGTTATGAACACTAAACAGCAGTTCGCTATCGTCTTGATTAGTTTCATAGTTCCTCCTTGCTAAATTTTCAGAGGCAGTCAGCCCTTGTCCGAAAGCGGATTTTGTTTGCCTATTGCCGCCCAATCAATAAGTTTTACAGCCTCGTCCGCGCCCAAGTAGTAGATAAAACGCCGCGCCGTTGCCTCGTTTACCGCGCCGCCGTTTAACAGCGTTTTTACCTCGTTTTCATCAATGCCCATATCGCGCGCCAATGTTGCTGCCGTCATTTCGTGCTTGTCTAAATAGGCTTGCAATTTTTCTTTCTTGACTATCATTTTTTTACGCTCCCGTTTTTGTAGTAGGCTTTTTTTGCCTCTACTTATAAGCACGGGAACGTGGCAACTATAAGGTTTTTTGCAAAAATTTTTTTAATTTTTTTATTACGGTCGCAAGTTGTTGAGTAATAGCGGGTTGCGAAACGCCTTTTTCTTTTGCTATGTCGGTTAATGTCATACCCTCGAAAAATACTTTTTGCGCCAATTCCCGTTGCTTGTCCGTTAATTGATTTATTGCGTTATGTATTCGTTCCTCGTTCTCGCGCAACTCAACGGCGGCGAAAGAATCTGCGGCATTGTCCGTAAAGTCAACGCCGTTTTCCAATAGGTAGTAAAGCGATATATGCCGCCGCGTTTCCCGCCAATGGTTGCGCTTTTCCTCTTGTAGTAGTTGCAAGTGCAGAGCGTAGATTTCTTCGCTTACCTCGATTTCGCTTGTCGTACCGTCCGCAAATTCGTATTTGATTTTTTGCATTTTGAAAACCCTCCGATTTTGATTTTTGTTTTGAAAAATCGCTATCGGCAGTTTTCGCCGTATATAGAAAAAGCCCCGACAGCGTGCAATACGCCAGCGGGGAGCAATAGCCCATAAATAAAAAAAGACCGAACGAAAGCAAACCCTATTAAGGCGGTATTGCTCCGTTTCGGTTCTTATCTTTTTTCAGATTACAACTCTAAAACAGTATTTTGTTTCGTTCGGGCGCGACAGTTTCCCATTGAGAAAAAGCCTATGCAAAACGCAAAATATGCGCCTATGTAGAGTGTAACAAAACCGTGAAAGTATAAAATAAAAGCCTTTGTCGTATAAAGGCTTTTTATATAGAAAAAGAACGCTCGTTTCCAAGCGTTCCATAGTTATGATTTTGTTTTGGTTGTTACAGTTCCGTTGCGAATTATGATATGTATATATTTATCACATTTTTGACATTTTATATAGCCGTCCATACCGTTCTGTGCTTGCACGAGTACGGTTTTACAATGAGGGCAACACGCATAATAAAGTTTTGCTTTATTGTTTTCTATTTCTTTTTCCATAAAAAATACTTGTTTATAGGTGTTTCAAATTCTTTCTATATTGTTTTAATTCGCTTTCCCCAAAACGGTTTAGAAAGTTGTCGATAGTAGTTATTAACTCTTTTCTATCGGTTGGAATACTTCCGTGTAGTTGAATTGCGTTTGATGCTCCCAAAGCGGCAAAATGTGTTTTAATATCTAAACCTTGTACAAGCATTTTTAATTCTTCGTATTTTTCCGTTTCGCTTTCTTCCGTCCAATTTCCGTTTTGAATTTCGCCGTATAATTCTGACGTAGGGTAAATTGTCAACATTGACGCACCGACGATTTTCGGGTTTAATTGATTAAATACTTTTAACGTATTTTCAACGCCTTGCTTGCTTTTGTCTTTGCCGTAAATACCCGTAAGATAGAAAAAGTTATATTCCAGCCCAGCCTCGTCGAGTTTACGGCACTGTTCCAAAATGTCGGCAGAGGTATAGCCCTTGTGCATAAATGATAAAGCCTCGTCGTCGCCTGTTTCAACGCCGATTGTAATTCCGTTATAACCGCAACTATGTAACTGTTTTAACTCGTCAACGCTTTTCGGCGTTATGTCGGTTATACGCGCAAAACAGCCGATAGTTTTTAATCGGTTAAGATATTGTTTAGATAAATATGCTATTTGCCGTAATTTTTCCGTTGATAATACAAACGGATTTGCTCCGACTAAAAACATTCTCGTTACGTCGGGGGTAAAATAACACAACTCTTTCAAATCGTCCTCTATCTCGTCAATAGGCGACATTTTGAATTTGAAAGGTATATCTTCGTATAATGTGCAAAATTTGCATTTATGGTGTGTACAACCCGCTGTAACTTGCAATAGAGCCGACCAAGCCTCATAAGGTGGACGCCAAACTGTTCCCGTGTAGTGCATAAATAAAATACCGTCCTTTTGTTTTTCTTTATTATAAAGCATAATAGTATTGAAACACAAGTACTGTCTTTATTTAGTAGTACTATCAAAAATGATACTAATAGGTTTGACTTACTTTTCTTAATACGCTATAATGAAAAAAAGGAGTTAATATGACAGATAACAAGTTTAGAAAAAGAGAAGTAATGGCGCGGTGTGTTCCTATGAATACGTTGCAAGCCGTTTTAAGCGGTAAATGGAAATTCCTTATTCTTTGGTATATCGCTTTTTATAAAGTGCAACGTTTTGGCGAATTATTACGCCGAATGGACGGTATCACGCAATCGACCTTAACAAAACAGTTGCGTGAATTAGAGGACGACGGATTTATACACCGCGAAATTTATAAAGAAATTCCGCCGAAAGTAGAATATACTTTGACAGAACTCGGCAAAAGTTTTGTTCCCGTTTTAACGCAAATGATGATGTGGAGCCAAACTCATTTGTGTTCTGATTATGTATGCCCTTATTCGGAAGAAGAAATAAAAGAATTGCTTAATTCATAGTTTCAAAAAATGGTGCTTAATGTCAAGCACCATTTTTTATTACAAATATTTAACCGTTTCTTTTAACTCTTTGCGAGAATAATGCATAGGCGACGGCTTTGCGCTTTCAGACGGATAGCCAAGCGGTAAAATTGCAACGATTTTTTCGTTATCGGGAATATTCATAGCCTTTTCCACTTTTGCTAAATCAAAATAGCCTACCCAGCAAGAACCTATGCCTAATTCCCAAGCCTGTAACATTAAATATGTACATACTATACTACAATCAATATCGCCCGTGTTATAATTTTTAGAAAACGGATTTTTCCACGTTTCTGTTTCGTCTGCCGTAATTATAATTACAGTCGGCGCCCCAAAAATACATTGACAAACGGAATTTATTTTCCGAATTGCCTGTTCGCTTTGCAAAACATAAATTTTTTGAGGTTGTTGATTTGCCGCCGTCGGGGAAATTTTTGCCGCCTCTAAAATCTTATTCAGTTTTTCACTCTCGATTTGTTTATCAGAGAACGAGCGCACTGAATAGCGCGACTTTGCTAATTCTATGAACTCCATAGAAACCTCCATAAAAATATTGACAAATTACTTGTCTGCTACTATAATAAATCTATACTTTCATTTTGTCAAGAACGCACTTTTAAGTACTATACTTACCTTTTAGAAAGTATAAGGAGGTTTTTTATGAATATTGATATTTTGATGTCTTGCAGTTGCCCGTTAGACGCAACTATTGCAGTTATAGGCGGCAAATATAAATTAGATATTATTTATTATTTGTTTGATAGAACTTTGCGTTATAGTGAACTTGCAAAACTTGTAAAAGCAACGCCAAAAATGCTTGCTGAACAATTAAAAGAACTTGAAAGCGACGGCATAATAAGCCGTGTACTTTACCCCGTAGTGCCACCTAAAACTGAATATTCTTTGACTGAACTCGGCAACAAACTATGTAAATCTGTCATTGAAATGTATAAATTCGGTATTGAACTATACGCAATCAATAAGGTACGACAACCGTGTTCCGCAAATGATTTTACACGTTTAGAAAATGTGCTGAATAAAAGATAATCCATTTTTTAAGTATTTTATAGTTTTTGTGTTCGCTTGTGCTTACCGTCTGGGGACGGAATACGCCGCCTTGACAAATTGTAAAGGGCGGCTATTTATTTCCCGTAGGGCATAAAGCCGCCGTCGCCTACGGCGCAAACCCTTGACAATTTGCCTGCGGCGGCATTTTTGGCTGATTAAGACGGTAAGCACCAAAGCGAACACAAAATTTTTTAAGCCGCAGTCCGCACACACGCAGACGGCGCAAAGGAGCAAAACACAATGAAAAACGCAGTTATTTACGCCCGTTTCAGTTCACACGCACAGAACGAGCAAAGCATTGAGGGACAACTCAAAGAATGTTACGCTTTTGCAGAGCGTAGCGGCTTGCGCATTGTTCACGAGTACATAGACCGCGCATTGACGGGAACGACAGACAAACGCCCCGAATTTTTGCAAATGATTGAGGACAGCAAGCGCAAAGGCTTTCAGTTTGTCGTTGTCTATCAATTAGACCGTTTCGCCCGCAATAGATACGACAGCGCGACATACAAAGCCAAGTTAAAGAAAAACGGCGTTCGCGTACTCTCGGCAAAAGAGAATATCACGGACGACGCGAGCGGCATTTTGATTGAGGGCGTACTTGAAAGTATGGCGGAATATTACAGCGCGGAATTGTCGCAGAAGATAAAGCGCGGCATCGCAATATCAGCCTCGAAATGTAAGTTTTTCGGCGGGAGCGTTCCGCTCGGTTACAAGGTAAACGAGCAAAAGGACTTTATCATTGACGAGGACACCGCGCCCATTGTCAGAAAACTGTTTGAAATGTTTGTCGCGGGCTACAATTACGCCGATTTGATACGATATTTGAACGAGCGCGGAATACCGACCTCGACGGGCGGAAAGTGGAACAAAAGCAGTTTTCACCGCATTTTCAGCAATCGGCGGTATTTGGGCAAGTACATTTTTCACGACGAGGAAATCGACGGCGGTATGCCGCGCATAATCGACGACGGGCTTTTTGCAGAGGCGCAAAAGGTGTTAGCGAAATACGCCGCCGCCCCCTCGCGCGGCAAAGCAAAGGTCGAATATCTTTTGTCGGAAAAATTGTTGTGCGGCAAGTGCGGACACAAAATGACGGGTATATCGTCCACGAGCAAAAGCAAAAAGATACATCACTACTACAAGTGCGT
>Ga0209064_1001734_pt1 | contig 30563 bp, 32 predicted proteins | sample Inofromicrocosms_FD_187498 | JGI IMG/M metagenome (GOLD analysis project Ga0209064, IMG submission 187498) | Mouse cecum microbial communities from Vienna, Austria - Inoculum for glucosamine and mucus D2O microcosms (SPAdes) (version 2) | ecosystem: Host-associated > Mammals > Digestive system >... | reverse complement strand
AACTTTTCTAGAATTTATAGGTTCCTTTTGTTTCAAATACTCAGACTTTTATTTTGTTTATTACTCCGTAATACACAACCGTCTGCGTATCCTCTTATTCTTCTTATTTACTATGTTCTTTATAACTCACTGCAAGTCTTGCCGGCCGTTTGTTTGAGACCGTCACCTCTCAGCGACAAGGGGGGTTATATGACACTCATCCGAAGAAGTCAATAACTTTTTTATAAAAAAATTTAATTTTTTGTGAATAAAAGCGTAACCGCCTGATAAATCTGGATAATAATATAGAATATTTTTTGAGTCAACGTATATTGAAGTATTAAATCTTCCTATTATATAGCATAAACTGACAACAAAAGCTCAGGAAAGTATAAAGAATCTCTTGTTTTTATTTGAAACAGAATCACTTTTAACTTGTCATTAATTATTACTTTTGTATTATATATAGTCAGTTAACAACATTTTTAGGAGGCTAAAATAGCTAAAGAGAATACCAATGCGCCAGTACGGGACGATGACGGACCACGCATTAATGAAGATATCAGAGTAAAAGAAGTGCGCCTTATTGACGCAGCCGGTGAGAATCGAGGCATTGTTCCTATCAGGGAAGCTTTAGCCGCAGCTGACGAAGCCGGTTTGGATTTAATAGAGATTTCCCCGCAGGCCAATCCTCCGGTCTGCAAGATTTTAGATATCGGCAAATATAAGTACGAAATGCAGAAACGCAAAGCCGAAGCAAAAAAGAATCAGAAAGTAATTGATATTAAAGAACTGAAACTGCGCCCGATGATTGATACTCATGACTATGAGGTGAAGGTCAAACAAGCCAAGAAGTTTTTGGCTCAAGGCGACAAGGTTAAATTTACTATGCGTTATAAAGGCCGCGAAATGAATACCGCCGACATGGGCAAAGACGTGCTGATGAAGCTGCTTGACGATTTGGAAGGCTTATACAAACTCGAATCCGAGCCTAAAATGGAAGGCAAGCAGATGATGATGGTTATTGCTCCAGAGAAATAGCCTTAAATTTATAATAAAAAAAAGCGGGAATCGCACAGATTTCCGCTTTTTTTATTATCGCATCCCATTCAGAGGGCGAAGATGTCGTTGGAATTGATCCAACAGGCTCTGCACCAGACGTTTCCGCTAGCAGCAAGCCAGACAAATGTTGTTTCCTGTTCTCCGTTGTGCATACAAGCCTTTGAATTGTCATCAAGCAACACTACCGAGACTAAAGAGCAACAACCAAGCAGTTTAACTGCCTCTTCACGATGATAAGCCCGAGCTTTGTCATACGTACTTTTGGAAATACCTAACATAATTGAAAAAAATTATATGAATACTAAGAAAATTGTACATGAATATATATGTTTCCGCGTGCCCGAAGTCAATACCGCTCGAAACTTTTAAACAGCTTCTTTTTATTAGTGATAATTTCTCTGCAAAACTTTTCAGCAGGCTGGAAAAAAAGCTTTGTTTCTCCTATATTTCAAAATAATAAGAAAAAGGGAATGATTATGCTGGAAAAAGAAATATCGGAACTCTCACCGGCCGAAGCCGCTGCTGAATTAAAAAGAATCGCCGAAGAAATGGCGAAAGCCGACGAGGCCTATTATCAAAATGATGATCCGTATTTGACTGATGCGCAATATGACGCGCTCAAACGGCGCAACGAGCTTATTGAAAAAAGGTTTCCCGAATTAAAATTAACAGACGGACCGTCGGTAAGAATCGGCGCGGCCGTTCGCAGCGAATTCGGAAAAGTGAAGCATAAAATCCCAATGCTGTCGCTCGGAGATATTTTCTCAGAAGAAGAGCTGGCCGATTTTACGGCAGGCATTAACCGTTTTCTCGGTTATGAAACCGACACGCAAATTACTTATTCCGCAGAACCTAAGATTGACGGATTATCTTTTTCTGCGCGTTATGAACATGGAAAGTTTGTTAAGGGCGCCACCCGCGGCGATGGCACCACCGGCGAAGACATTACCGAGAATCTTAAAGTAATCAAGGATTTGCCTTTAACCATTGAGGCAGACAATATCCCTGAGATTTTGGAAGTCCGCGGCGAAGTTTATATGTCTAAGGCCGATTTTTTGGAACTCAATGCCCAAAATGAAAAAGAAGGCAAAAAACTTTTTGCGAATCCGCGTAATGCCGCCGCCGGTTCGCTGCGCCAGCTTGACGCAAACATCACAAAAGAACGCAAGCTCAGTTTATTTGTTTATACCTGGGGCGATGTTTCAGACATCATCTGGGATTCTCAAAGCCAATTTTTGGAAGATGTGCGCCAATGGGGTTTCAAGACTAACCCCTATAACCGAATCTGCCATACGACACAGGCTTTGACCGACTACTTTGAATACCTGATGAAGGAGCGCGCCAATCTGCCTTATGATATTGACGGAATTGTTTACAAGACGGATTCTTTGGCGTTGCAAAACCGCCTCGGCTTTTTAACACGCACGCCGCGTTGGGCTATTGCACATAAGTTTCCGGCCGAACAGGCATTTACGAAGATTAATAATATCCGCATTCAGGTCGGACGCACTGGCGCTTTGACGCCGGTTGCCGATTTGGAACCGGTCAATGTCGGCGGCGTGATTGTTTCGCACGCAACTTTGCATAACGAGGATGAAATCAGACGCAAAGATATCCGAATCGGCGACACTGTCGTTATCCAGCGCGCCGGAGACGTTATTCCGCAAGTGGTGGAAGTTGTCAAAGAAAAAAGGACGCCGGAAGCTGAAGAGTTTGATTTTCCGCATATCTGCCCGATGTGCGGCGCGCATGCGATAAAAGAAGAAGACGAAGCTGTCCGCCGCTGCACAGGAGGGCTGACCTGTCCGGCTCAGGCTATTGAACGCCTCAAACATTTTGTTTCTCGCGAAGCTTTTGACATCGAAGGGCTTGGCGCAAAAATCATGGAAGAATTTTATCATGAGGGGATCATCCGCACTCCGGCAGATATCTTCACTCTGGAAGAACGTAATAAAAAACTGCGCGATGACCTTTTTGCGGCATTAGACGACGGCAGCATATATTTAGAGAATCGTGAAGGCTGGGGAAAAAAATCCGTCGAAAACCTGTTTAAGGCTATTAATGAACGCCGCGATATTTCCCTGCCCCGTTTTATTTATGCATTGGGAATCCGTCAGGTCGGAACGGCAACATCAAGACTGATTGCCAAGAATTACGGCAGTTTTGCGAATTTTCGCAATGATATGATTCAAGGCGATACGGAAAAGCTTCTGGCAATTGACGGCATTGGCGAAGCCATGGCTAATGACATTGTCGAGTTTTTTGCCGAAGAGCATAATATTAAAACGATTAATGAACTTTTGCAGAGGATTCAGGTTGAAGATTTTATCGACGAGACGGATTACAATTCGCCGATTGCCGGAAAAACCGTTGTTTTCACGGGTACCTTGGAAAAGATGACACGCGCCGAGGCCAAAGCTAAAGCGCTCAGCCTTGGCGCAAAAGTCGCCGGTTCGGTTTCTAAAAACACCGATTATGTCATTGTGGGAGCTGATGCCGGTTCAAAAGCGGCAAAAGCCCAAGAGCTTGGAGTTACAATTTTGAGTGAAGACGAATTCACTATTTTAGCCGCTCAAAAATAAGCAGCCCAAAACTAAAAAAAACTCAACCTTCCGTTGAGTTTTTTTTATTATCCGCTTAATCTTCAATAAAGAAAAATTCATAAGAGCGCGCCATAATCAGATTGGCATAAACAATTAATGGCGAGAACAGCAGATACAAAACCCAATCCGGCGCGCCGATGCCGGCACAAATTTGTTCTACAAAGACAAAAGGAATATTCAAAATAAGCAACAACGCAACAATCTGCCAATAGTTTCCGCGGCTTTTCTGCATGGCAAAACGCAAATTGCCGTTCCGCCCCAATACGGAACCAATCCACGCAAAAAACGGACGGAAAAACAAAAACGGCGCCAAGAATATGCTTACGACAGCAGAAACAGTATCAACCGTCTGCTTATCGCTTAAAAACTTCAGATAATAATCCGCTTCTCCCAAACCTAAAAACGGCAGCACAAAGGGAAAAAGGATTAAAAGGGTCATTACCGCAATGCTCAAAAATAAAATTTTTGTTGAAGGGGCTACGGATGACCCCATTGATTTAAGTTGAAAATACGGTTTTTTATCAAAATAAAAACGAAAAAAATAACACCAAAAAGCATAAGCGAAAACCAGCAGCACAAAAAAAGCCGGCGTGCGCCAGGTGTGTACACCGATTAAAACCGCAAAATAATTCAATATTGAAAAAATCAACATTGCTTTGGGTTTTGAGATAAAATAACTGATGCTTCCAGTCAAAATATTTCCGACAGGCAGTTTTTTTATGTTATCTTCCGGCATATTTTTTACCTTTAACTATTTTAATCATTTTTTATAAATACTCACTAAATGTTGTATTGTCAATCGCCTAAAGGCTTAAGCGGATATGACCAATTATCTATGGCTATTTCTTTAATACGGATTATCTCTATCAGGTAACAATTTTACAAGGAGAAATACAATGGAAAATGCAAATATGCAAAATAATCAGAATCCGGAGAAAAAGGCCGGCTGCCCTTGCATGGACATGAATAAAAAATATGCCAAAGGCTTTAATGACGAAGATTTAATCATTGAAGACGAAGAAGAAATTGACGTTGAGGAAGACAACGACTCATACCGCAACTAAAAAATTTAAGAAAGCACTTCAAACGAAGTGCTTTCTTCTTTCAGATTGACAATTGCTTACGGCTATTATAATACATAACCGGCTATAATATTCGAGGACTACAATCATGGATCCGTTGCAAGTATTAAAATTTTGCCCGAACTGCGGCAAAAGCAACTGGAATTATCAAACTTCACGGTTAAAAATCTGCCAAGACTGCGGCTATGAATTTTATAAAAATCCCACGATAGGCAGCGCCGGTTTTGTCTTTGACGAAAAAGGCCGGCTACTGGTTGTCAGACGTGCAAAAAATCCGGCCAAAGGAACACTCGGTATTCCCGGCGGCTTCTGCGAAGCCGGAGAAACCGTTGAAGAAGCCGTCTGCCGCGAAATTTTTGAAGAAACAGGCATTAAAGTCGCCGTAGAAGAATTTTTATTCGACCTGCCCGATGATTATGAATATAAAGGTATCGACTTATACCCTTTGGATTTTTATTTCAAATGCAAAATCATTGATATGAGCCAAATGAAACTTGACGAAAGCGAAAGCAGCGAAATGCTTTTTATTTCACAGGAAGAAATAAATCCTGAAGATTTCGGATTAGAAGCCAACAGGCGAGCCGTCAAACGTTATTTTAACAAATAAAATTATTATTGCGTCACTCGGATGTTCATCATTCCGTTAATACAGTTACATTCAAAACGCAAACCGTCGAACGTGAATACATCCTTATCCCGTTCGGCATTCATTGCCGCCAGCTTTTTATAAAGCATATCCTGAGCTTCGGTTAATGATATTATTTTTTGCGGCATCAGATTTGCAACAATTTTTATAGTTTCCATAGCATAGGCCGAGCGCTTGGCGCCGCCGTTGTTGAAATCAAACATTAAAACGATTTTTAAAATCTCACCGTTTGAGGCTTCTATTTTAAGCTGAAGACCATCATTAACACCGGAATAAGCAGATATCCCCTGTTCACTGCTGATCAGACGGATATTGTATTCTTCAAGATTTTCTAAAGGCAGGGAGTTTTGTGCCGCGGCATTATGAGCAAACAATGCCAGAACACCAGATAAATAAAGCGAAAAGAATATCTTTTTCATATCTTCGCTCCTTCTAAAATTGAAGATACTTATATTATACGCCCCTTCTTTGCACAAGTAAAGAACAGCATGAAAAAAAATTCATAATTCTGTATGTAATCAATAGGCAAATAATGAAAATAATTTTGCATTCCGCGGCAGTTTTAACGCGCCGTTCAAATCTTTTAATTCTATCATAAAAGCTATGGCAACAACATTTGCGCCTACCTTTTCAAGCAATTGGCAGGCTGCACAGACAGTTCCGCCGGTTGCCAGCAAATCATCAATTACCAAAACCCGTTTGCCCGCCTCTATCGCGTCCTTATGAATTTCCAGCGCATCCGTACCATATTCCAAATCATATTCAATCTTTTCAACGGCAGCAGGAAGCTTTCCGGGCTTGCGGATAATGACCAAACCGGCCCCAAGCTTATAAGCTAAGGGAGCCCCGAATATGTATCCGCGAGATTCAATCGCGGCCACATAATCAATCTGCTCATTTTTAAATTGCTCGTAAAAATAGTCAATCACCTGTTGAAAAGCAGCACCGTCTTTAATCAATGTGGTAATATCTTTGAAAACGATCCCTTTTTTGGGAAAATCGGGAATATCTCTAATTTTCTTCTGCAAATCTTCTATCATGACGGCCTCTCGGTTAAATTTCATACCGGTTCAGTTTAAGAAAAATTATCCGGCACATCAATCGCAAAAAAATTGTACCAACAAAAAAAAGTCTTGCATGTTAGACAAATTTATATTATTTAGAAGCATGTTCTTACGGTCCCATCGTCTAGAGGCCTAGGACACGGCCCTCTCAAGGCTGTAACACGAGTTCAAATCTCGTTGGGATCACCAATACAAACGGCAGGTATTAAAACTGCCGTTTTTTCTTTTTAAATCAGCTGTTTAACCGAGTTCGAATGTTATGTTTTCAAAAACATCAGTTTTGGGAAATTTTACGAACTGGTTGCGGTAATAATGCAACAAAATTAATCAGCTAAATAAATCGGTGTTGACAAAATAATGAGAGTATGGTAATAGTATGAGTGAACTAAAATTATTACGCTATGAAAAAAGATTATTTAAAAGCGGCTGAGGTAATAAACCAAGCCTATGATGTTGCATCAACATATGAAGCAACTAAAAGATATGATTATATGTTTGTTTATGATGATGATATCACAGCTGTTTTGAAGTCTATACAGGTGTATCGCCTGGTTAAAAAACTCAACCCCAAAGCCCGTTTTGTGGTTGTTGGAGGGGAGGGACTTTTGGCTACAGCTTTTGCCGTGATGCGTTTTTCATTAAAAATTAGAGGAAAGACAGTTGCTTCCAGTCTTTTGAAAAAAGAGACAGAGGCTGCTCGCCTGAAGCGTGTTGCAATGGCTCTGGGAGTTCCTGAAACAGAAATTGATGTTCTGGATAAAGGAACTAATACAACAGAAAACCTGCAAGCCATTTCGCATCTGGCGAAAGGAAAAAAGGCTCTTGTTGTTTCGACGCAACGCCTTGCAATGGTCTTCAGACAAAGCGCTGATTTTCAGTGCAATGAAGAACCGGAAAAGCATGGGTGTGTTCCTTTTGATTATGATTTGTTTGTTATCAAGCAAACCGTTGAGGAAACATTGCGTTGGTACAATTTTCAAGCTGCTGGTAACGGACGAGTTGCTTTGCACCTGTTTGCTTCTTTGGTTCGTCGCTTTGATGTTTATGACGGTAAGTTCTTACGCAAGCCGTTTGAAGCAGATGATAAAACAAAAGAGGCCGATGCTCTCTTACGAAATCGCTTTTTGATTAAGCAGAGGGTTACTGGTGTAAAGCAAATCAGAGCCATGTTGCAGTATGTGCCTATTCTTTGGGATATCTTTTGGCATGCTGAGGATTATCTCATTGATGAAAATGAGGCAATTAGTGCGGCAGAGCGCTACTAAAATAAAAGGGATGATTAAGACTCATCCCTTTTATTTTTTTATTCGTAAGTTGTGAGGTTGGGATCACCAATACAAACGGCAGGTATTAAAACTGCCGTTTTTTCTTTTTAAATCAGTTGTTTAACCGAGTTCGTGTAGTGCGCAAAATGGTTCTGGATTTATTGCAAAATGGTTTTGGACAGGTTTTAAAGTCTAGGTTCTGTCTAAATTTTAAAAGGTGGGTTTTGCCGGAAGGCCTTTAAATTGTAGCGCGAAAAATGATTTTGCATAAGTTGCAAAATGGTTTTGCATAGATTTTAAAGTCTAGGTTTCGTCTAAGTTTAAAATGTGGGGTTTGCCAAATTGCCTTTAAATCCGCCACTTTCATAGCCGCGTTTTAAGCCGATTTTAAACGGTTTTAACCTCATCTTAAATTTAAAATAAAGGGGCGTTTAATGCCCCTTTAGACGGAGATTTCTTCTATGGCTCCCAATCGTATTATGCGGATAAAATCATCGTTCAAAGAAAAAATCGCCATTCACATGAATTTTTTGGCGAACAGATTGATTTGGGAAGCATTTGGTCTGGTCGGAAGATAGTTGCCTGTGAGGATGCACTCGGATATCTTACTCATTTTGCACCGGTTTTTGTTACACGAAAACCTGACGGCACTTTTACAGAGGACAAGCGTGAATATGAGCTGTTCAGAGAAGAAGGAGCGGCGTTTCTTCGGAGCAAAGAGTTTCTTGACGCGTTTCCGGAAGATGATTGGCAGACTTCCTTCTTTGCAGCTAAAAGATTTGATTCTTTGCTGACCTGGCTGGAACAAAATTGTTCCTGAACGAAATATGGCAATTTGAATCGAGGCTGTTTTAGAGCCTTGATAAATTGTAGAAAAATCCGCGCATAAAAATGCGCGGATTTTTTGTTTGGAAACAGAAACCATTTAAGACTTCTGTTTTTTTGGAGAGCTTTACCATATCCGGAAAGCAAATGAAATGGACTATTCAATAAAACCGAATTAAATATTTTTAGCAATCTCATCTTGGTAGCTGAACGGATAAAATTGCTCTTGCATTTTCCGTGAAAAGCAACTATCGTAGATGCAAGAAAAAAATTTTTATGTTTTAAACAATTACAGCTATGAACAATTTTAATCCGCCTTGGGAAATCTTTGACACCATCATCAAAGAAAGTACATGGGGCAGCTCTGAAGCTGGTGGGCCTGTTTGGATAATGGACTTTAGATTAAGTACATTGCGGAAACGTTTTGACGATTACTGGTGGATAAAGACATTACCTGATGAGATTTCTGAGTTTGACCGCTTCTCTTTGGGAATGAATTTCAGCCATTGGGCCCGACAATATATTATGTATTTCAGGCTTTGTAATATCTTGGTTATTACCGACGATTACAGCAAGCCTATTATACAATTTTATAGCCTTTCGTCTTTTTGCAATTTAATCAACCGTATACAAGACAGAAAAAAATGGTCGAAATGCCGGACTGTTACATTTTTCGTTATATGTTGTATTGTCAAAGCGTTAAAATAAAAGGCAATGATTTCGTTTGGAATATATCATGGTCTCATGATACGGTTAATTCAGACGGTTTTCCATATAAAAACATAAATGGAAAGTTTGCATTTTTAGACTACCCTCTCCCTTCTTCTTTAACATATGAAGATACGGCTGTGCCTCAGAATGCTTTGGTACGGAAATTCAAGGGAAACCATAACAGAACGGCTGTAAAACCGGTTAATTGCTTTGAAACCTATATAGCCAATACCGTTTATGACCTTATGGAACTTGTTGCAATCAAGTATACAGAAGGCTTCTTCTCTAAAGAAATGCCTCAATATCCGTTGTTTTGTTACAATGACGAAACCGTCAAAGAGTGCATAGAATTTAAATTGTTCACCTCTCATATGTCTGAACGGCCAAAACCGTTAATTCCAGAGATTTCGAATATGGAATTTTGGCACAGGTCTTTTGCACCCAAGCAATACTGGACATGCATTTAATTTTAATTGATCCAAGCTCTGTTTGTACTCCAACAGAGCTTTCTTGTTATTGTATTTAATATACCGCAAATCAAACATTACCACTATAAACGACAAGTATAAAAACTGCCGTTTTCTGATATTTATGCCTCGAAAGAAAATATACCGCCCCTCAAAAAATTAAGGCATTTTTTATTATTTTTTTATAATTTTAAAGCGGTTATTTACATAAAGGACTATAAAATGACTAAACAAGCTTCTTTGATAACGATGTTAACGGTAACAACTTTTTTGTGCTCACCATCTGCCGCATCATCATTAAATTTGACTTTAAATAACATTGCATCCCTTCCCTCAAATGCTTTTACATATTCGGAAGGCTCAGAAAGCGACTATGATTTTATCGTGCAAGAAGCAAGCGAAAAAGGCGCTTTAACCAATAAATATTATAAAATAACCATACTTCAAGATAACTTTTCGGCAGCAGACAATATTTCATGGGAACAAGTTGCCGCTGAAGGGGAAAATACTATTAAGCTCGAATTGCCTGATGGCAAAGAGCAATATTTTAAATATACCTATACAGATACTCCCAACAGACAAAAATATGATTCTTCACAATCTGCCCTGACAGGCGCTGTTGATGCCGATTTTATCGGAGCCAAAAGCATATATTCCGGCGGCGGAGGAATTAACAACAGCAAAACTCTTGATAACGTCAATGGCAGTTTTGTATCCAATTTTGCTAATGCTTACGGCGGCGCCATTAATAATAACGGAACAATCGGCAATATTACGGGAGAATTTATTGCCAATGATACAGGACGGACAACATCAGGCAGCAAAGGCGAAGGCGGTGCCATTTATAACAAAGGCAAAATCGGAAATGTCAATGCTGATTTTATCGGCAACAATGCCGGCAACACAACCTCAGGCGGCAACGGCGGCGCTATTTTTAACTATAGCGAAACAGCAGATATCACCGGCAAATTTATTGCTAACACAGCTGTAACCGGAGGCGGTGCCATTTATAACAATAACAATGGCATTATGGGCAACATTACCGGCGATTTTATCTCTAATTCCGTAACAGGCACAAACAGCATCGGCGGCGCTATTTATAATCGCAGCAAAGGAAGTATAAAAGAGATTAGCGGAGATTTTATCTCTAATTCCGCAAAAATAGGCGGCGGTGCCATTTATAACCAATATTACGGCGAAATTGACACGATTAGAGGAAATTTTGTTGAAAATTCAGCCGGTACTAAGGGCGGCGCTATCTATAATGAAGGGAACGTCAATAAAATAAACGGCAATTTCATTGCCAACGCCGCCAATGGCGCAGGCAGCGAAGACGGAGCAGCCATTTATAACGGCGGCAACGGAAAAATTGACAGCATCAGCGGCAACTTTAACGGAAATATAACTTCGGGATATGGCGCAGCCATTAAAAATGCAGGTTCCATTGGTGATATTTCCGCTAATTTTATCGCTAATTCTTCCGCTAAAGACGGCGGTGCCATATATAATAATATGAATAAAACAATTGGCAACATTACCGGCGATTTTATCGGCAATTCAGCCATAGGAAACGGCGGTGCCATTTATGGCAAAGCAGGAGCCGTTTTTGGAACAGTCAGCGGCAACTTTATTAACAATTCGGCTCAAAATGCCGGCGGTGCGATGTATGTTCTCGGCAATATGAACTTTGCTTCCGGCAGCGATACGCTTTTTATGTCCGGCAACCATACGAATTACAGCTCCCATGGCAAAATTTACAACGCAATCCTCGGAAACACCACCTCGGAATTTACCATTGATACATCCGGCGGCGGCGCATGGGTGATTAACGACAACCTGAGAAACGGCATATATAAATTTACCGGCGACGATACCGTTGATGCAAATACCGGCATAACCTCGCAATATGTGGCGGTAAACAATGATATCATCAATGTAAAAAGCGTAACCGTTGACGGAACAACTCTCCGATTTGACGCTTATCAACAAGAAGACCAAAACGCTAAAAACTGGGATGGCAAAGGGTCATTTGCAGCCTCTCTGAATTCGGACGGTTCCGTTAACCGCGATGCAGATGCCGTAACTTCTCTGACGCTGAACAATGCCGCGTTTTTCCTTGCCAACGGTTACCAAGATATTGTCAAGCTGAACGGCTATTCTGCAACAAACAGTTTTTTGCATGTTGATGTTAATCCTGACAATATGACTGCTGATGAACTCCATATCTCCGGTGACGTTCAGGGAACAACCAAGATGATTGTCCACTCCTCTTCGGATACAGATATTCGCGGCAAAGGCGGAATTTTATTTGCCCAGTCCGAGAATGATACTACCGGCAATGCAGATTCATTCTTGGTTTCCCGCGTTTACGGAAGCCCTTATATGTTTGATGTTCAATACAATTCTCTTGGAAATAATGCCAATAAATGGGATTTGGTAATGAATGACAATACCAACCCCGACAAAGATAATGAGGCTGATATCCCGGAGATTCCGGATATTCCGAATTTTTCAGAGATTCAGGATGATATTTCAGGAAACAATGTTCGAAAAACCGCTCCTGAGATTATGGCTTATCAGGCTTTGCCGATAGCTGCACTGGAGCAGACTAAAGGTATGGCCAGCAATATTAACCGTCAAGTTCAAGGAAGCCGGCTTTATTGTCCGGGATGCGGTTTTTATGATTATTTTTGGAATGGAAAACCGTTTAAGTCCGTATGGGCAGATGCCGTTTCACAAACATCAAAGAATGACGGAAGTGTCGATGTCGACGCTACTGTCCATGGGTTTGAAGCCGGCGGCTCTTTTCAACAAGATTTGTATAATAAGCTGGGACTGTTTTTATCCTATCGCAACGGCAATTATGATATGAACGGCAACGGCAAACAATATTATTCCGAGCTAGGCTCTAAAATTGATATTGAAAGCTTTCTGGCCGGCCTGTACTATCGTTATGACCATCAGAACCTGTGGATTTTTGCCACACTGTTCGGCGGCATACAAAAAGCAGATATAAAAACCGATGACGGTATAACATCAGATACCGACGGCATTGAACTTGGCGGCAATATTGAACTGGGTTATGATTATGCACTGAGCAAGCTGCTGTATATCACTCCAAGCGCAGGCATCTTTTATACGCAGGTTGATTATGATGATGCAAGCGATGATGCCGGAAAGACTGCTGAATATGCCTTATTGCGCCAGCTGGAGATAGAACTTGGCGTCAAACTGACGCAAATGATAGAAGTGGATGACGGTTATGCCAATGTTTATATCAGGCCGCTTATAATTCAAACATTTAATGGCGGTGACAATGTAAGAATTACGGGGCTGCGGAAAACGAGTGTTTTGAAAAACCAAACATTGGGAAGAATTGAAGTCGGAGGCCGTTATGGTTTTTCTGATTATCTTTCGGCGTATGGCTGGGCCAACTATACTTTTGGCAGCAACTATACGGCAGCAGCCCTTGGTTTGGGCATGAATTATAACTGGTAATCAGATTATAACCGTATTCCGACAAATGCTTTCACCAATAAAAAAACACTCATAATGAGTGTTTTTTTATTGTATATGTCAAATGAACAATGAAATGCAACAAACTGCTTTTTATTGTAATAAATAATTTTGCCAACGTTTTAACCGTTCAAAATTTTATCCAGTTTGGCGGCAGCTTCACGACCGGAAGCAATCGCTTCGACCACGGTTGAGCCGCCGTGCTTGCAATCTCCGGCATATATAACGTTATCAGAATCTGTCTTGGCATCGGCATAACTGCCTATTGCTTTAACTATCAAAGAAAATCCCGGGCGTTCAATGCAAGTGTTTTCCAAAGGCCGCAACTTGCCGTCAACAAAGTGGTTTTTACGGGTAAACAACGATAATTTGCCGTTTTTCTTTTCAATCTTTTCGGGGCTGGTCATCGTTGTAAAATCAACCTGCCTATCCATCAGGTCAAAAATTTCGCTGCGGGTAATTTTCATATCCGATAATCTTCTTCGCACAAAAAGCTCTACGCCTGAAGCTCCGTTATCATGCGCCGTAAACGCGCAGTCGGCTGCCACATTGCCACCGCCAACCACGGCAACGCGTCCGTCCGTCTGGTATTTTTCAGGATGCTTCAAATAATCCATAAAAGACACGCAATGCTCTTCGCCGGAAATCCCCAGTTCCATACAGTGCGGCTCGCCGGTTGAGACAATAACGCCGTCATAGCCTTCTGCCAGCATTGCTTCAGGATTTTTCGGCGTTTCAAGATGAAGCTCCGCCCGATCTTTATGGCAAATAAAATTCCAGTCCTTTTCCAAAACCTCATGCGGCAGGCGCGTTTCGGGAATCATATTCAATGCGCCGCCGATTTTATTGTCTGCCTCGAACAAATCAACCTTATAACCGGCCTTAACCAGTTCTGAAGCGGCAGCAATCCCCGCCGGCCCTGCTCCGATAACCGCAATTTTTTTGCCGTTTAATACTGCGGGGACATCGCAATAACTTTCCTGCCGGTGCTTTTCTAAAATCGTTGCCTGAACTTTCGGAATATTAATCGCAAAATCAATCCGGCTGCGCGTGCAGGCTGCCATACAAAACTTATCCGGACAAATTAAACCGCAGGTCTGTCCCAGCGGATTATTTCTCATGATTGTTTTGACAGACTCCGCATAATTCTGTTGTTTGGCATAGTTGATAAACTCTTGGGGATTACAGTTCACCGGACAGGCATTCATACAGGGTGCATTTTTACAATTCAGGCAGCGGTCAAGTTCGGCTTTGAGCTGCGGCGTGTTCAGATATAAATTTTTTGCGGGTTTCATTCTTGCTCACTTGTCATATATTTTATGCCAAAATACCACACAAGCTCCCCTCTTAGTCAAGTTGTTTTTAAGAACTGCACAACAAATTAAAATATTGAATCTTTTGAAAGCGATGATATTTATAATTATATAAAAAAGGAGAAACTATGGCTATCGGCTGGACAGACGATGATGCGGTCTTGGATCAAATCCAAGATTCAATAAACGATGAAGTAGCTCGCGTCCGACGCGGCGTTTCTGACGGAGAAAGCCTGCTCTGCTGCGAAGAATGCGGCGCAGAAATTCCCGAAGCGCGGCGGCAAGCCATCCCCGGCGCCAGACTTTGCATTTCCTGCCAAGAAGAAGCCGACAAAGAACAAAAAGCCGTTCAGCTCTATAATCGCCGCGGCAGCAAAGACAGCCAGCTGCGTTAAACAACAGAAGGAAAAAGAAATGAGTATAGCCCATGCAATTTTTGCCGCCGGATGTTTTTGGGGTGTTCAAGCGACCTTTGACGCCGTTCCCGGCGTTGTTGCCACGGAAGTCGGATATACAGGCGGCGAAACGCACAAACCGACTTATGAAGAAGTCTGTACCGGCAGAACCGGACATGCCGAAGCAATCGATGTTTCATATGATCCGAAAAAAGTTTCTTACAAAGATTTGCTCTATGTTTTCTTTAACAGCCACAACCCGACGACCAAAAACCGCCAAGGGCTGGATGTGGGCGAACAATACCGCTCGGCCATTTTTTATATTGATGACGACCAGAAAAGAGATGCAGAAGAAGTCATCAAAGAAATGAATGATTCCGGACGCTACAAAACGCCGATTGTTACCCAAGTCGTTAAAGTCGGCAGATTTTATCCGGCAGAAGCCTATCATCAGAAATATCTGTTCCGTCGCGGCAAAGCTTCTTGTGCGTCTTGTAATGCCACAGTTTCGGAAGAAGAAGAGGAAGAGGCTTCTGTCAGCGATAAAGAGTGGAAACAACGCCTTTCTCCCGAGCAATACCGCGTTTTGCGAGAAAAGGGCACCGAACGCCCGTTTACCGGAAAATACCTGAACAACAAAGAAGACGGAACTTATGTCTGCGGCGCCTGCGGCAATCCGATTTTTGCTTCAGATGCGAAATTTGATTCCGGTTGCGGCTGGCCGAGCTTTGACCGGGCTATTCCCGACAGCGTCAGGCTTTCTGAGGACAACAGCCATGGCATGCACCGCACAGAAGTTACCTGCGCCAAATGCGGTTCGCATCTCGGACATGTCTTTAACGACGGACCGACCGAAACCGGCGAACGTTTCTGCATAAACTCAATATCAATGGGATTTGACGGCAAAAAATAACTATTCTGTCAGGGCTGCTAACTGAAAGTTGATAACTTTTTGCAAATCAGACAATGAAGTTTCAACCTGCCAGCCGATTTTTCCGCCGCTGAAAATAATTGTTTCAAAATTTTGCGCCGTTTCGTCAATCATGACCGGAAACGGCTTTTTCATTCCAATCGGCGAACAGCCGCCATGCACATAGCCGGTTGTCGGAAGCAAGTCTTTTGATTTTATCATTTCCACATTTTTTTCACCGACGGCGGCTGCGGCTTTTTTCAAGTCCAATTCTTTTTCAACGGGAATCATAAAAACATGGTAATGCTTGTTTTTGCTGCAAATTGTTACCAAAGTTTTGAAAACCTGTTTCGGATTCTGCCCTAAAGCCGCGGCAACTTCCGCTCCGCTTAAAGCGCCTGTCCCGATATAAGAATAGCTTTTATAAGCAGCTTTATGCGCTTCTAAAATACGCATCACATTCGTTTTTGTTTCCACGGTAAAATCCTTTATTCAAAAGAAAAGCCCCATAATGTTATGGGGCTCTAAAATGCAAAATGCTAAAATTAGTTAGCGTTTTTAGCTTCTTCACGAGCTTTTGCTGCAGCGGCCAAGTCGTCGGCAATACGAGCAGAACGGCCACGCAAAGCGCGCAGGAAGTACAATTTCGCACGGCGAACTTTACCGATACGAGAAACTTCAATTTTAGCAACATTCGGAGAATACAACGGGAATACACGCTCAACACCTTCACCGAAAGAAATTTTTCTAACAGTGAAAGAAGAGTTCAATCCGTCGTTCTTGCGAGCGATGCAAACGCCTTCATAAACCTGAATACGCTCTCTGTCACCTTCTTTAACTTTGGTGTGGACTTTCAAGGTATCGCCAGGCTTAAAACTCGGAACGTTTTTACCTTCGGTGAGCTTTGCAATTTGCTCTTTTTCAAAATTTTCAATGATGTTCATAAGTTTTACCCTCTTACAAATTTTTTTACTTTATATATCTAAACTCTTTTAGAATCAAGATATTTCTTCATTAAATCCGGTCTGCGCCGTTTTGTTATTTCAATTGCCTGTTCTTTTTGCCATTCGGCTATTTTTTTATGGTGTCCGCTCATCAGCACTTCGGGAACCAATCGCCCCTCCCAATCGACGGGACGGGTATATTGCGGATGTTCCAAAAGATTATCTTCAAAGCTTTCGTCCGCTGTCGAATCTGCGTTTCCCAGCACGCCGGGCAATAATCTGACAACAGCATCCAACATTATCTGCGCCGCCTGTTCGCCGCCGGTTAAAACATAGTCGCCTATGCTGAGCTCTTCGATATTGAAAGCATCGATAACCCTTTGGTCTATGCCTTCAAAACGTCCGCAGACAATGGTGAGATTTTCCTCACAGCTTAACTCCTTCACTTTTTCCTGCGTCAGAGGTTCTCCTCTGGGGCTCATATAAATCAGCCGACCGCCTTGATAATTGGCTTTGAGTGCCGCGCCCAAAACATCCGGACGCATAACCATTCCGGCACCGCCGCCGCAAGGCGTGTCATCAACGGAACCGTGCTTATCAAAAGCATAATCCCTGATGTTGACTGTTTCCAAACTCCAAATTCCCTCGTTTAAAGCCCTGCCGGTTAAAGAATAGCCAAGAAATCCCGGAAAAATTTCGGGAAATATGGTTAAAACCTTAACCTTCATCACTTTCGTCTCCGAGGTCTTCTTCATCCTCTTCGGCATATTCTAAAAGCGAAGAAACAATAATATAACCATCTTTAATATTAACAACAGGCACATAAGCCTTGGTAAAAGGCACCATTTCAGATTTTCCGGTTTCGCTGGTTTTAATGTCCAACATATCTCCGGCGCCGAAATTGTATACCCCGATGACCTCTCCTAAAAAGTTTCCGGCTTCATCCTGAGCTTCCAGCCCAATCAGATCCGTATGATAAAACTCTTCTTCTTCCAGCTCGGGGAGGACGCTTTTATCAACGTAGAATCCCGTTCCTTTAAGTGCGAGCGCTTCGTTGCGGTCGTCCAAACCTTTTATCTTTACGCGCAGTAATTCTTTGGAATGCCCGACAACCTTAATTTCGAATTTGCGTGTTCCGGGTTCGTTTTCAACAATACCATATTGGTCAATGTCTTCGGGAATTTCGGTAAAGCTTTTGACTTTAACCTCGCCTCTGACACCGTGGACGCCGACAACGGCTCCGATACAAATTCTGTTATCGCGGTTATCCATTAAAATCCTGCTTTCAAAAATAACTTAACGGCAAAGAAATTATTCAGCAGAAGCTTCAGCTTCAGCGGCAGCTGCTTCGGCAGCGGCTTTTGCTTTTTCTTCTTTTTCTTTGATTCTTTCCATAGCCTTAGCTTTAGGAGCAGATTTTTTCGGCTGAGCAGGAATAACCGGCTTAGCAACCAAACCGAGGTTAGCAAACAATTTTGCCAAACGGTCTGTCGGAATTGCACCTTTGGAAATCCATTCTTTTACTTTTGCTTCATCAATAACCAATCTGTCTGCGTGGTCCTGAGGCAACATCGGGTTATAAGAACCGACGCGCTCAATAAATCTACCGTCACGAGGAGCTCTTGCATCTGCAACAACAACACGGTAGAAAGGGCGTTTTTTGGAACCGCCGCGAGATAGTCTGATACGTACTGCCATTTTTTTATCCTTTCTAAAATTAAATTAACCGGCTGAGATTTTCCGCTGTGCTTAAAATGACAATTAAGCAAACTTTCAATCCGGCCGCCTCCGCTCATCAGAACGGAAATTTTCCACCAAATCCTCCGGGAAAACCGCCCATCGGACCGTTTTTCATTAATTGGGAAGCCAGCGGCGACTTCAGCAATGAACCCATGCCGCCCATCTTGCCCATTTTCTTCATCACGGTTGACATCTGTTCATATGATTTGAGCAGCTTGTTAACCTCATGAACTTCTACACCAGCGCCCATGGCAATTCTTTTTTTGCGCGAGGCTTTGATGATGTCGGGATTAGCTCTTTCCGCTCTGGTCATGGAAAGGATAATCGCCTCTTGTTTTTTGACCAAACCGTCAGCTCCGGCTTGCTCAATCTGGTTTTTAAATTTGGAAAGCCCCGGAATCAATCCCATAATGGAACCGATGCTTCCCAACTTTTGAATTTGGCGTAGCTGACCCAGCATATCTTCCAGATCAAACTTGCCCTTCATCATCTTTTTAGCCATTTTTTCGGCTTCCTGATGATCAACCTTTTCCATGGCTTTTTCAACCAAGGAAACAACATCACCCTGACCTAAAATACGGCCGGCCAGACGCTCGGGGTGAAACTCTTCAAATTCTTCTATTTTTTCGCCGGTGCCCAAAAACTTAATCGCGGCATTGGCAACCATTTTCATAGACAATGCAGCACCGGCGCGGGCAGAACCGTCAATACGGGTCAAAACCAGACCGGTAATGCCGATTTGTTCGTTAAATTCTTTGGCAACGTTACAAGCCTCTTGGCCGATCATCGCGTCAGCAACCAGCAAAACTTCTGTCGGATTGGCAATTTTTTTGACTTCTTTGACTTCATCCATCAATTCTTGATCAATTTGCAGACGTCCCGCAGAGTCAAGAATAACGACATCATATCCGCCCTTCTTTGCTTCGGACAAAGCGCGTTTGGTTATCGCTTCGGGCTTTTCGCCTTTCACAACAGGCAGGCAATCAACGCCGATTTGTCCGGCTAAATGCGCCAATTGTTCCTGAGCGGCCGGACGATAAACGTCCAAAGAAACCAACAGCACTTTTTTCTTATTCTTTAATTTGTTGGCAATTTTAGCCGAAGTCGTGGTCTTGCCGGAACCCTGCAAGCCAACCATTAAGATACTGACCGGCGGCACAGCCTGAAAATTGAGTCCACAGCCTTCTTCGGAACCAAGCAGCTTAACCAGTTCGTCATGGACGATTTTTATAACCATCTGGCCGGGCTGAATTGATTTGACAACTTTTTCGCCCAAAGCTTCAACCTTGACCTTTGCGATAAATTCCTTGACGACCGGCAAAGAGACGTCAGCTTCCAGCAATGCCACGCGGATTTCGCGCATTGCATCGTCAATGTCTTTTTCATTCAAAACACCGCGAGAGGTGATTTTTGAAAAAGCAGCCGATAATTTATCTGTCAACGCATCAAAAATGGTTCTGTTCCTTAATCATATTCCGTGAAACGCCGTACCACATACTATTGCACGCAGGCGGCGGCCTGAGCGAAAACCTACTCACCTCCCTGCCCCGTGTTCCGCGATGCTCTTTCATCACAACACTGAAACAGGTGCCTACATACTATTGCACGCAGGCGGCGGCCTGAGCGAAAACCTACTCGCCTCCCTGCCCCGTGTCCCGCGATGCTCTTTCATCACTACACAAAAAACAGGTGCCTACATACTATTGCACGCAGGCGGCGGCCTGAGCGAAAACCCACTCGCCTCCCTGCCCCGTGTCCCGCGATGCTCTCGCATCACAACACTGAAACAGGTGCCTACATACTATTGCACGCCAGTGTGCGAACCCTCGCTGACTGGCGGCACTCCTTGGAGTGTGTAATTTTCCGGTACTTTTCACGTGGAAAATTTGTTATTTTGTTTGCTTTATAACGGCTTTAAGCCAAAGAGTCAAGCAGAAAATAACTCTTCCGCATTTCCTTTAAAAACAAAATGTTACAATAATTTGACAAATTTCCTCATTCACGTTTTAAAGTTGCAAAAAAAAAAAAACAGTTATTATGGAGAGTATATAGACTTAACTTAAGGATTATATCTATTTATCAGGAGATGTGTCATGAGTGAAGAAATCAAAATTGACGAAGAATTTCAACATAAAGCATTATTTGATTTGGAATTTGAAGGCAAAGAACAGCGAAAGGCCGAAATAGAACATGAGGCAGCCGGATATGCTAACGAAAGCGCTGATTACAGAAAAGGCGAAGAAGAAAGATATGCCAAGTGGCAAGCTAATTTTGACCTCGAAAGTAAACCGTTAAAAAATGTCTTATTCTATATGGAACATGCGCCAGCAGAATTAAAAGCTCAGGCGACATCTTTGTTGAACAACCTTGTAAATAAAGATGAATATGATTTAAAAAGGGAAAACAGAGCCAGCAAAAAACAAGAAATAGATTTAGACGGTTCTAAAAAAAGTTTATGGGGAAAACTTAAGAACAAAGCAAAAAATTTCTGGTATCCCAATAATCAGAAGAAAGGCCTTGAAGAAGCTATCGGCGCCCTCAGAAGCGATATGTTAAAAAATCCCGAATTTTATGCAAGCCTGAAACGGCAAGCAACCAAAGAAGGACAAAACAAAATAAGCTTTCAGGATATGGCTCTGGCTCGGGAAGAAACGGCCAAACTCTATAACCGTAACCGCGTTGATTACATGCGCGCCAAAGAGGAAAAAATTGCAGCTGCCAAAAAATTTGAAAATGCAGCTCAAAAGAGCGAAGCTACTATTGGTGCTATTCACGAGGTGAGAGACAAAGCCGCAAAAGAAATCGAATTAAAGGCTATGGCCAGAGAAACAACCGGCATTAAAGATGCTCAGGCCAATACCGGTGTCGACCGATTGGCAGACAAGGCCAAAATGATGGAAGGTATGACACCTCAGCAAAGACTGGCATTCAGGATGAGCCAGCTGCGCGGCACCTCCAAAGAAACACCGGCCGCTCCGGCTACGCCACGAACAGTTGATTCCAACGTGATGAACAAAGCTTTGGAAAGCAAAATGCGCGCTTAAGCATTACTAACTAAAAAAGAGCCTCAATTCGGGGCTCTTTTTTTATATCCGGCATATTGATTCTCAAAATTCCGATAATACTTATTGTTTATCACGAAAAATAAGGAGATTTGACAATGGCTTGGATATATTTGCTGGCGGCCGGACTGTTTGAAATCGGCTGGCCTTTGGGTTTTAAATTGGCGCAAACTGCCAATAACGGTTACAGCCCCACGGTTTGGCTGGCCCTTTCCGTTATTTCCATGGCTGTCAGCGGATATTTGCTGTTTTTGGCGCAAAAAGTTATTCCCATCGGCACCGCTTATGCGGCATGGGCCGGTATCGGCGCGGTCGGCACTTATCTCATCGGCGTTTTATTTTTTAACGACAGCGCTTCCGTTTTGAGCTGGCTCGGGCTGCTATGCATTGTAAGCGGTATTACAATGCTGAAAATTTCATCTTTTGCACGATAGGAGAAAATACATGCGCATTGTTATTATCGGCGGCGGTTCGGCCGGCACCAGCACTGCAACCCGTTTAAGACGGCTTGATGAAAACGCTGAAATTCTTATTCTGGAAAAAACATCGGAATTTGCCGTTTCAAACTGCGGGCTGACCTATTATTTGTCCGGCGAAGTCAAATCTGCCGAACAGCTTATGGGCTCAAGCGTCGAAGCCATGCGCCGGATCTATAGCATTGACGTGCGTTTAAACCATGAAGTGACCGCTATTAACAGAAAAGAGAAAACCGTTTCAATCGAAGGCCGCGACGAAGAAACGTATGACAAACTGGTCATAGCCACAGGCGCTTATCAGCTGCGGCCGGATATTGACGGCTCCTTAGCCGATAACATTTTTACGATTAAAAACATAGAATCCATAGAAAAAATTAAAGAATACATCAGCGGTGTCGGCGTTCAGAATGTCGTTATTTCCGGCGGCGGGCTGATTGGCGTTGAAGCTGCCGAAGCCCTTATAAAGCTTGGATTAAAGCCGGTTATTGTTGAAGCCTCCGACCATATTTTGCCGCCTTTGGATGAAGAAATGTCTGCCATTGTCCAGAACTACCTGCGCGAAAAAGGCGTTTTGCTGTATCTGAATAATAAAATAGCTTCATTTGATGAAAAAGAAGTTGTTTTAAATTCCGGTGAAAAACTGCCATATGATATGGGCATTATTGCAACCGGCGTCCGCCCCGAACTCAAACTGTCAATCTTGTCCGAACTTGAAATCGGCAGCGACGGCGGACTTATTGTCGACGATTATATGCGCACTTCGGACAAAGACATATATGCTGCGGGAGACAACGTCGAAGTCATTAATCTGATTACAGGCAAAAAAGGGCGCGTTTCCCACGCCGGACTGGCGGTCAAAGAAGCGCGGGTTATCGCAGACCATTTGGCAGGTTTAGACACCAAATTCGGCAAAGTTGCCGAAACGGCGATTCTCAAATGTTTTGACTTAACAGTCGGCACTGTCGGTGCTAATGAAAAGACATTAAAACGCTATAATATCCCTTATAAAAAGCTGCATTTTTATGCAAAATCGCATTCTAGCTATTATTCCGGTTCCGAAATGATGCTGTTCAAACTTTTGTTTGACGGCAAAGGCAAAATTCTCGGAGCGCAGGCTATCGGCAAAAACGGCGTAGATAAACGTTTGGATGTTATCCTCTCTTACCTTCTTAAAGACGGGAGCATTTATGACCTTGCCAGAGCCGAGCTTTGCTTTGCGCCGCCTTTTGCGACCGGACGCGATGCCGTCAACGAGCTTGGCAGCGCCGCGGAAAACATATTGCAAGGACGAGAAGTTCCTGCTTTCTATGAAGAAACAGACTGGGGCAGCGACAATATAATGCTGATTGACGTGCGCCCGCAAGAGCAGTTTAATGCCGGACATATTCCTGATGCCATAAATATTCCGATGGAAGCTATCCGCAGCAATCTTGAGGCGATTCCCCATGACAGGAAAGTGATTCTCTATTGCAACCGCGGCAGAAAGTCTTATTTGGCATCGTGTATTTTAAGAAACCGCGGTTTTGACAATATTTATAATTTAAGCGGCGGTATGGATTTATATAACGAAATTACAGAAAACAAACAGATTCGCAATTAATATGTTGAACGAATTGTTAATAATCTCGAAAATAAATTGGAAAAATTTTTAATTAAGTTATTGACTCTGAATAATTATGCGGTAATTTATTTATATCTTTTCAATTTTTATTCGTATAATCATTTTTATAATTTAAATCTATACAACCATGACAACAGTATTCCTTACAGTAGCACAATTTTTTGTGTTTTTGGGTTTTAGCATTATGATATTCATCGGTCTTTCACAGATTGTTGCATCATTTTTGCCTAAGAAAAATAAGTGTGTTAATTAATTTGTAGTGTTTGACAATTCAAAGCCCTGAATTTTATGCTTTTGGCCAAAGTATAGAAATCAGGGCTTTTATTTATAGTTTTTCAAATTCAGCTTTTCCCAGCCGCTGCTATGTGTTGCGCCGCCAATAATAACGGCCTGCTTCTTGACCGGACTGATTTGGGGCAAAACAACGGTATCTTTTTCCGCCAAGAAGTGAATCTGCGGAATTTTAGAAAATTCTCTTTGGTAGTCTTTCAGATTGAGCGATTTGGCTAAAGGCGGCACCTGATGATAGCTTGTCCAAGTTTCATGATCAAGCAATCCGGCTATCGTTATCAGTTTTTTGACCTTAATATCAGGATTTTGAACAGCTATCAAGGCTGCAATCATAGCTCCGCCGGAGTAACCGACCAAAATGGTTTCAGGACTATTGTTTTGCTTCATTAAAATGCGGACGGCTTCGGCCTCTGCCTCAACCACTTCCGGCGCAAAGCGGGCGTCTGTCCAATATTTTCTGTTACAATTTTTCGTCATAACGAACTGGCAAGGGCGCGCCAAATAAACAACGTTTGCATCACTGTCCCGAAAAGCAATATCCCGTAAAGTCGTATACCGCGGTGTCGGGTCTTTTGTTGCCTGCCCGCGAGAATCAAAAGAATGTCCGTCGCCTTCAAGATAAACCGTCAACGGTTCGCCCGAACGGCTGACCTTTTGCCAAGAGGCCAAAACAAACGGCGGCACAGAAATCTCTTTATATATATAATCTGACGGCGGTGTGTATGAAACACAACCGCCGGTCAAAAGGACTATCGCTATTTTCTTAAAATTTTGCCAAAGCGTCATCTATACGTCTCAGGGTTTCTTCTTTACCCAAAACGACGGCGATTTCCGTTGCGCCGCCCGGCGTCGTTTCCTTGCCGGACAAAGCGATACGCAGCGGATATAAAATCTGCCCGTTTTTCACGCCGAGCTTTTCGGCCAGCGCTTTCAACGCGTCAAACAACCCCTGATTGCTCCAATCTGCCGCCTGAGCCAGAACCGCGCGGGTTTCAGTTAATGTATTTTGCGCTACTGCGGCATCCGTTTTCATTTTTTTATTCGTATATAAATCATTGGAGAATGCCAGCGTGTTCTCGATAAAATCAATTTGCGCCGGAATTTCGCCCAAAGTTTCGACACGCGGCTGCAATACCTGACTTAAAAATTCCAGATTTACTTTGCGGGCCAAGGCTTTTTCATAATAAGGCAACGCCAGTTTATGGAATTCTTCTGCCGGCAGGGCGCGAATGTAACAGCCATTCATCCATGTCAATTTCGTAATATCAAAAATTGCCGGAGATTTATTCAGGCGCTCGGCACTGAAAATCTGCTCCAACTCTTTAAGAGAAAAGATTTCCTGTTCCGTTCCCGGATTCCAGCCCAGCAACGCGATATAATTCAAAATGGCTTCCGGCAGATAGCCTTTGGCAACCAAATCTTGAAAAGAAGCATCGCCGTTACGTTTGCTCAGCTTGTGCTGCGCATCTTTCATAACCGGCGGCACATGAACATAATGCGGATGTTCCCAGCCGAAATCTTCATAAATCAGATTATATTTCGGAGTTGAAGAAATATATTCGTTGCCGCGGACAACGTGGGTAATGTTCATCAAATGGTCATCAACCACATTGGCAAAGTTATAAGTCGGCATGCCGTCAGATTTAAGCAAAACGCCCTCGTCCAGTTCATCATAATCAATTTCAATATCGCCGTATACTTCATCATGATATTTCGATTTGCCTTTTTTATGAATTGTCTGGCGAATGACATAAGGTTCGCCGGCTGCAACTCTGGCTTTGGCTTCTTCAAGGCTCAGGCGTTTGCAGGGATCCTGAAATTTGATATTCTGCTCTTCGTCTTTCTGGTCATCGGCCTCAACCTTTGAGCAGAAGCAATAGTGTGCGCCGCCCAGCTCAACCAGTTTGTGCGCATAATCGGCATACAGGGATTTGCGCTCGGATTGAATATAGGGCCCGTATTCGCCGCCAACATCAGGACCTTCATCCCAATTCATTCCGACGCGTTTCAAAGTTGCGTAAATAATGTCTGTCGCCCCTTCGACATAGCGTTTCTGATCCGTATCTTCAATACGGAGAATGAAATCGCCGCCTTGGGCTTTGGCTATCAGATATTCATACAAGGCTGTGCGCAGGTTGCCGATGTGCATATAGCCGGTCGGGCTCGGGGCAAAACGGGTACGGGTTTTCATATTCATAACACCTTTTATATAGATTAGTTCAAAAAATTAATTCACAAGATAAAACAAATCAACTTAAGTGACAAGACTTAAGTAAAAAAATCAACCTTGTTATTTTCTATGGAATAAAAAAATCCCCTTCGACAGGGGGAAATTTTTAATTATGATGTTCCAAGCAGGCTTCTTCCCAGCTTTTTAAACCGGCTTTGCTCCAGTCTACGGGAATGTTGTCAACATGGCGCATTCTGGCGATGTAACTGTCTTTGATGTTTTCGAGAATCATCTCAACGATAACGACTTCGTGCGCCTTGCGCAGCTGATCGCGTACCGACGGGTGAATATAATCCAGAATGATATTTTGGTCTTCATTGCGGCGGAACAGAGCATGGTCTTTTCCGTCATAAACAATTTGCGGCGCCTGAGGCTGATTCTTTTTCGCCTCAATAAAGAAGTAAATTTCGCCTTCTTCGCCTTCGGCAACAATAAATTTCTTTTCTGTCGAGAAACCGGACATCTCTGAAAATCCTTAACGAGACAGCCCCAGACCCTGAGCTTTGCACATCATTGCCGGAGACAATGTGTTTTGAGAATTTGCCAGTTCGCGGCCAAAAACCTGAGCAACGGATTTTACGTCTGTTGCAGAAACTTCTTTAGACAAATCTGCCTGATTGCCGCCGAAATATGCCTGTTTTATTTTATCAGCCAAATTCATTACAATTCTCCTTAATTTATTTCTTCTGTTTCCATTTTAATATTTTAGACAAAAATTGTCAATAAAAACAGTTGTGAAAAACGGTCATTTAACGAATATGTAACAGTAATATATTAAAAACAGGTTACTTACAAGCAAATAAAAAAAACATCCCCGAAATTTCTTTCGGAGATGTTGCCTTTTGAGCCTTTGCCTTATTCTTTCCAATTGACCAAATGATCCAGATACGCCTCGACAAAATCGGCGCGGCGGTTCTGGTAATCAAGATAATATGCGTGTTCCCAAACGTCTACGGTTACCAAAGGCTTCATATCGTGAGCCAGCGGCGTATCGGCATTTGAGGTTTTGACAACCTGCAATTTTCCGTCTTTCTCGGCCAGCCATGCCCAGCCGCTACCGAATTGTGTGGTTGCCGCATTTTTAAATTCCTGACGGAAATTATCATAAGAACCGAAATCACGGTTAATTTTTTCAGCCAATTCGCCTTTCGGAGCACCGCCGCCGTTCGGAGACATGCTCTTCCAGAAAAAATCATGGTTCCAAGCCTGAGCCGCATTATTGAAAATGGCCGTGTATTCCGGTTTGCCGCTTGTTTCTTTGACAATTTTTTCGAGCGGCATATTTTCAAATTCCGTCCCTTTAATCAGCTTATTTAAATTATCGACATAGGCACGATGATGCTTACCATAGTGAAATTCCATTGTCGTGGTTGAAATATAAGGCTCCAACGCATTCATTTCATAAGGAAGCGGCGGCAAATCAAAAACCATGTTTTTTCTCCTAACTATAGTTATTCTGTTTTTTTGTTTCTCTTTATATAAGCATTCGTTCCGATTTCATCAAGCGTCTTCTGATTTTTTAATTCTTCTTCTTTTTCTTCACGCTCTTTTCTGTTTTTGTCGACAATTTCATAAGTCTTTTGTTCTTTAAACATATCGGAAATAACATCCCTGACTTCGGCAATTTTTTGACGCACGCTCTCAAGCGCCTGTTCCAACGCATTTTTATATTGCAGCCAGCGCTTTGTATAAGCTCCGAAATCGCCGACATAACCTTGGCCGGCGGCAAATTCTTTTTCCTTTTCATATTCCAAAAACATGCGTTTCAAATCATTTAAGATTTTTTCTTCTTTTGCCAGATATTCATTCAGAATTTTGCGCTGTTCGTCTATTTGGAACTTTTGAATACGGGTCAGGGTTTGCAGGGAACTTTTCATCACCAATCCTCAAGCCTATGACGGATTGTAAGGCAAAGCCAAAATGGCGCCCAACTGTTCATAACATTCGGCCAGCGTCACTTTCTCCCTTTTGCCCTGAGAAAGGAATTCTTCTATTTTCGGATAATAGAAAATTGCCTCGTCAACTTCGCGGTTCGAACCTTTTTTATAAGCGCCCAAACGAATCAGTTCGGCCATATCTTCATAAGCGGCAATATAGCGGCGGGCTTTGGCAATAATCTCGTTTTCCTGCACCGTGTTGCAATCGGGCATAGTACGGGAAATACTGCGCAGAATATTAATAGCCGGATAACGGTTGCGTTCGGCAATCGAACGGTCAAGCACAATATGCCCGTCAAGAATCGAACGGACGGCATCGGCAATCGGCTCATTATGGTCATCACCGTCAACCAAAACGGTAAACAGGCCGGTAATCGTTCCGTTGCCGGAACCTGGGCCGGCGCGTTCCAACAATCTGGGCAATTCGGCAAAAACGCTCGGCGTATAGCCTTTGGATGCCGGAGGTTCGCCGACGCTTAAAGAAATTTCACGCTGCGCCATGGCAAAGCGGGTAATTGAATCCATCATGCACAACACGTCTTTATTCTGGTCGCGGAAAAACTCGGCAACGGCCATAGCCACATAAGCCGCCTGACGCCTCATTAACGGGCTTTCGTCAGAAGTTGCCAACACCAGAACGGATTTTGCCAGACCGGACTCGCCCAAGGTATCTTCGACAAACTCTTTAGCTTCGCGACCGCGTTCGCCAATCAATCCGATGACGGAAACATCAGAATCGGTGTTTTGCGCCATCATCGACATCAGGGTCGACTTACCGACACCGGAACCGGCAAAAATGCCCATACGCTGCCCTTTGCAAATCGTCAGAAAGGCATTGACGGCTTTAACTCCCAAATCAACCTTGCCGCAAACCCTATCACGAGAGGCGGCCGGCGGCGGAGAAGCTTTAATATAATAAGGCTTTGAACCTTTGAGCAAAGGCCCTTTGCCGTCTATGGCTTCGCCGAAAGAATTGATAATGCGCCCCAGCCATGACGGGTGCGGATAAATTACAGGCGCTGCGTTTTCAACTTCTACCCTACAGCCCAAGCCAATCCCTTCCAGAGAGCCATAAGGCATAAACAGCAATTTACCGCCGCGGAAACTTACCAGTTCGCAAGGCACTTTTTTGCCGTTTACTGTAAAAATATTGCAGCGGTCGCCAATGGACAAGTCCGAGCGAATGCCGCTGACTTCCACAAACAGCCCCTGCACCGCCGTCACTTTGCCGTAATAACAACATTCGTCCAGCTTGGCGATTTCACTTAAAACATTATCTAAAACGTCAGCCAAATTTTTTTCCTAATATGCTCATTCCGTATTATTTATACTACAATTTGTATTATTTATACTACAATTCGCAGTATTTACACATAAAATGTGCGCAATACAGCTTTCGTTAATAATTATTAACAGGGGCGCTAAAAAAGTTAACAAATTAAAATTTAGGATATATTATTCAATCATATTCGATTTTAAATAATTGGGGGAAGTTCGGTATGCGCGTTTTGTTAGTTGAAGATGATTATGCGATTTCGCAAAGCATTGAAACCATGCTCAAAAAAGAGGGCATGATTGTTGACACCACTGATTTGGGCGAAGACGGCTTGGAGATCGGCAAATTATATGACTATGATATCATTATTTTAGACTTGATGCTGCCGGATATGAACGGCTATGAAGTTTTGAAAAGCCTGCGCGCGGCCAAAGTCAATACACCGGTTTTGATTCTTTCCGGCCTTTCCGAACCCGATAAAAAGGTTAAAGGTTTGGGTTACGGCGCCGATGATTATTTGACAAAGCCTTTCGACAAAGCCGAACTTTTGGCACGCATTCAGGCTGTTGTCCGCCGCTCCAAAGGACATTCCAATTCTATTATACGTACCGGAGACGTTGAAGTTAATCTGGATACGCAGACCGTGACCGTCGGCACAAAAACTTTACACCTGACAGGCAAAGAATACGGCATTATGGAATTGTTGTCTTTGCGCAAAGGTTCAACCCTTAATAAAGACCAGTTCTTAAACCACCTATACGGCGGCATTGACGAGCCGGAACTTAAAATCATTGACGTGTTTATCTGTAAACTGCGCAAGAAACTGGAAAAAGCTTCCGGCGGCAAAAACTATATCGAAACCGTCTGGGGACGCGGTTATGTCTTGCGTGATCCTGACGAAATCAAAAAATAAATAACTTCCGCCCCTCAAATGAGGGGCTTTTTTTATGCCTGCTTTCAGCCGCAATCAAGAAGCGGTCTCTCTCACTTACTCAAATTTTCTCTCTAAATCCGGCAATAAAAGCCGCCGCATGCTCCAACGAACCTTCACCCCTCCGCCATTTTTTCCTTTAAATCCAAATGATTACAAAAATATGACAAATTAGATCTTTTGCATTTTTCGGTTGCAAAAAAAAAAAAACGCTTAT